>Ga0172370_10001474_pt1 | contig 35679 bp, 40 predicted proteins | sample LakKiv5m_FD_114538 | JGI IMG/M metagenome (GOLD analysis project Ga0172370, IMG submission 114538) | Freshwater microbial communities from Kabuno Bay, South-Kivu, Congo - kab_022012_11.5m | ecosystem: Environmental > Aquatic > Freshwater > Lake | place: Democratic Republic of the Congo...
AGGTTCACGACGGCGTCGACTCCGGTCAGGTCGGCGGGGTCGAGACTGCCGGCGGCCGGGTCCCAGCTGACCTCGTTCGGCCCGGCCCCTGCGCGCCGCACCAGCCTGACGACCCGGTGACCACCGGTCGTCAGGTAGTCCTCGAGGTGGGAACCGACCAGTCCACTCGCGCCGGCGACGGCGACGGTGAGCCGTGGCCGGTCGGCCCACACCGCGTGACGTTCGAGGTCGAGGCGCGTGCGCTCATGGCGGAAGCGAAAGAGCCGGCGGAGCGTCGTCCCGGCCGGTCCCTCACCGACGAAGTCGGTGACGAAGCCGGCCGGCAGCTCGTACTCCACGTGGTCGAGCAGCTCGCTTCGCCGGTCGCCGATCGGGACGAAGCGATGAGTATGCTGCCAGGCCTTGAAGGGTCCTTCGATCTGCCGGTCGACGAACTGGCGGCCGGGCACGCCGTCACCCATCTCGGCCAGCCAGTGGCGCCTGACAGGACCGAACCAGACATCGAAACCGATGCGCCCGCCGGTGACGTCTCCTGACTGCTCCAGCACCCGCAGCCTCTGCCAGGGTGGGGCCAGCCGCTCGAAGGCGCCGGGGCGGGCGTGGTACGCATAGAGCTCGTCGACAGTGGCCGACATCTCACTGCGCCACTCGAAGACCCGCATGGAGACCCCTCCTGGATAGCTGGAAGGGTCATACCCGGCCTCGTGACGGGTGTCACCTTGCGCTGGACGGGGAATCCCGACTCGAACGATTGTGATTCCAACGGGAGGAGCACCCGTGACGACCCGAAGCGACAGCCTCGACCGCGGCATCGCCGCGGAGGGTCTGCGCCGCGACTTCGACGATCTGCACGCGGTCGACGGTGTGGACCTGGAGATCCCCGGCGGGCAGATCTTCGGCTTTCTGGGCCCAAACGGTGCCGGCAAGTCGACCCTGGTCAAGATCCTGACGACGATCCTCAACCCGACCGCCGGCCGCGCCACGGTGGCCGGCCATGACGTCCAGAAGCAGGGCGGCAGGGTGCGCCAAGCGATCGGCGTGGCGTTGCAGGACGTCGGTCTCGACCCGCTGATGACGGCGCGCGAGCTGCTCATGCTGCAGGCGGAGCTCTTCGGCACACCACGCGGCGAGGCACGCACCACTGCGGAGCGGCTGCTCGTCACCGTCGGCCTCGACGACGTCGACCCGAAGAAGCGAGCCGGCGCCTACTCCGGAGGCATGAAGCGCCGGCTCGACCTCGCCCTCGCCCTCGTCCACGATCCCCGGATCCTGTTCCTGGACGAGCCGACCACGGGCCTCGACCCGGCCAGCCGGGCGGCGATCTGGGAGGAGGTCCGCCGCCTCAACGACGAGCTCGGCATGACCATCTTCCTCACGACGCAGTACCTTGAGGAGGCCGACCGGCTGGCAGACCGGATCGCGATCATCGACAGGGGCCGGATCGTTGCCGAGGGCACGCCGGCCGCACTGAAGCGTCAGGTCGGCGACGAAGTGGTGGAGTTGCAGTTCGGTTCGTCCGAGGACTGTCAGCGAGCCCACGATGCCGTTGCGCGCGTGGCGCCCAACCGCCAGACGTCGAACCGCGACCTGCGCCTCTACTTCGGTCACGCCGCGGAGAACGTCCCCGAGCTCGTGCGGATCCTGGACGCCGCCGGCATCCGCCTGCAGGGCCTGACCATCGAGCGGCCGAGCCTCGACGACGTCTTCCTGCGCGTCACCGGTGAGGCGCTTGAGCACGAGGTCGACGAGGCTGTGGAAGACGCGACGGTCGCCGCGCAGGCGAGATCATGAACGACATGCTGCTCCTCATAGGGCGCTCGCTGCGAAACACCATGCGTGAGCCGGCGACGGTCCTCCCCAACATCGCCATCAGCATCTTCTTCCTCTTCGTCTACAACAGCGGCCTCTCGTCGGTCGCGGAACTGCCCGGGTTCCAGGGCACGTATCTGGGGTTCATCCTCCCGGTCGCCATCGTCTCGGCGGCGGTGGGAGGCGCCGGCCTTGCGGGGCAGACGCTCATCAAGGACATCGACAACGGCTACTTCACCAAGCTCCTCCTGACACCGACGCGGAGGCTCTCGGTGATCTGGGGGCCGATGATCGCGAGCGCGATCGTCCTCACGGCCCAAGTCGTCCTGGTCATGCTGATCGCCCTGGCGCTGGGACTCGAGGTCGTCGCGGGACCCGCGGGCTTCGCGCTCGTCGTCGTGCTCGCCTTCCTGTGGGGCATGGCGTTCGCCGGCTACGCCGCCTTCATGGCCCTGAAGACCAAGAACGCGGCGGCGGCCCAAGCGGCGACGTTCGCCTTCTTCCCGCTGATCTTCCTCAGCTACACGTTCGTGCCTGAGGAGTACGTCACCGCGGACTGGCTCCGCTGGGCGGCGACCGTCAACCCGACCACCTACGTCTTCGACGCCATGCGCTCGCTGCTCAACACCGGCTGGGACTGGGTCTCACTCTCGGTCGGGTTCGGGGTCACCTTCGGCTTCGCGACAGTGACGGGGATCATGGCTCTGTGGGCGGCGAGGGGAGCGACGAAGATGTCGTAGTCGAACCGCGCTCGCAGCGAGCAGCGGGAGTGGAGCGAGGGGGAGCGCTGCACCAAGCCGTTCACAGGAGCGTCTGTGCACCCCGCATCCTTGTAGACTCGATCCATGCGTCTCTCCCGACTACTCCCGGCCGTGCTGCGCGACGGCGCCGGCGTGCTGCGCTTGCGCGACTTCCGCAACGTCTTCATCGCGCAGAGCGTCTCGGTGTTCGGCGACGGAATCACGCCCGTCGCGCTCACCTTCGCCGTCCTGGACCTGACCGGGTCGGGCACGGATCTCGGCCTCGTGCTTGCCGCGCAGAGCCTGCCGCTCGTACTGCTGGCGCTCGTGGGTGGCGTGTGGGCGGACCGGCTGCCGCGCGCCGCGCTGATGCTGACCAGCGACCTGGTGCGGGCGGTCGTCCAGACCATCGCCGCCGTGCTGCTGCTCACCGGCACCGCGCAGATCTGGCAGCTCGCCGTGCTTGCCGCCTTCCACGGCGCCGCCGAGGCGTTCTTCCGCCCGGCGGCCGGAGCGCTCCTCCCGCAGATCGTGCCGGCTCCGCGACTGCAGCAGGCCAATGCCCTCATGGGCATGAGCGATAACTTCGGCTGGATGGTCGGGCCGGCGGTGGCCGGGACCCTGGTCGCGGTCACCGGCCCCGGGGGCGCCATCGCGATCGATGCCGCGACGTTCGTCGTCAGCGCCGCGTTCCTCGCAGCCTTGAGAGTCCCCGCGGTCCTCAAGACCGACGCGGCGCACGGCTTCATCGCGGAACTGCGAAAGGGCTGGCGCGAGGTGAAGTCCCGGACCTGGCTCTGGACGATGCTCCTCCGTACCTGCTTCGTCCTCTTCATCGTCATCGCGCCCTTCCAGATCCTGGGGCCGCTCGGGCTACGCGAGCAGGGGTACGGCGCCGTGGCGTGGGGCTGGCTACAGGCGGTGTTCAGCGCCGGGATGATCGTCGGCGCCGTCATCGCGCTGCGCTATCGGCCGCGGCGTCCGATGATCACCGTCACGCTGATGGGCAGCACCGCAGTCGCCGCCCCGCTCGCGCTGGCCATGTTCGGCGACCCGTGGGTGCTCGGCGGCGTCTACGTGGCGCGCGGGATCGCCGTCGGCGTGCTGGTCACCGTCTGGAACACGACCCTGCAGACACAGATCGCCGAGGAGTCGCTCGGCCGGGTGACCGCCTGGGACTGGATGGCGTCTCTGGCACTCTGGCCGGCCGGTCTCGCCGTTGCGGGGCCGCTGGCCCAGGCGTTCGGCGTCACCGCGATGTGCTGGGCGACGGGCATCCTGGGACTGGTAGCGACCTTCTGGGTGCTGCTCGTCAAGGATATCTGGCGGCTGCGGCCGGCGGCGGTGCTGGCCGGCTCCGCCGGCCCGCCGTCGCCGCCGGCCGCAGCTCCTCCGCGCGACTGACGACAGGCGCGGAGCGCGAGTCGTCGCGGCCGCTCCGCGGCGTGCGCCTGCGGCGCCCGCCGTGCCGCGACCGCGGCCCCACCCTCACCCCGCCGCGTGCTCCTTCTGGCTCTTTCGACCACTGGCGTAGAGCAGGATGTCGAGGATGATCCCCGCAGCGAACACCACCGTCCCCCAGCCCTGAAGCCCGTCGAACGAGTTCTCCGCGATCGCGTAGGCGATGGTCGTGCACGGCACGAAAAGAAAGCCGATGAATCCCCAGATGAACGGCAGGCCGATGCGGCTCAGGTAGTCCGTGAACAGCCACAGCCCGAACAGGATGATGCGCGGAGATGCCGCGAGTACCCCGACGACCAGACAACAACCCATTCCCGCTCCTTTCGCGTGCCGCGAAACAGATCACCGGCTCTTCAGGCGATGCTCACGCAACGCTAACACGACGGGATCAGGATGTGGGCGCCATGATCACTCATCACATGCAGATCAGACGGCATCTGCGCAGTGCCCGGGTCGAGGCCATGACCTCCGAGGAGCGCCGGCAGGAGCTCCGGTCGGCTGAAGACCGCATCGCGCAGGACGACGACCGCTCAGAACCGGTCGCCGGCGAGTCCCACCCCTGGACTCGCACTCACTCTCCCTGAGCGCGGCGGCGGGTCGTCCCCACCCGCCCCCAGGCCATGAGTCCCGTCGCCGCCTCAGGGCCCCTTCACCAGCAGCTCTCTTCATCGGTCTCTCACCCGGCACTCATCGCTGACTCGCTCCGCCGACGTACAACCGGCGCATGAGAATGAGGAAGAAGGAGGGACGATGAGCGCCGGGATCGATCTTGCATGCACCGTCTGCAGCGAGGAATTCGTCGTGCCGGCCGAGGTCTACCGCGCCCACTCGAGCGTGGTCCAGTGCCCATGCTGCGGCAGCACCGACCTCGTCCTGCTCGTGTTCGACGAGGGAACGACGCGCCGGATGGACGGGGCCGCCGCCTGAGACGGCTGCGCGGCGCACGGGGCCGGGCGGCTCAGTCCAATCCGGGCACGTTCACGCGCAGAGCCCAACGGCGGACGAAGCGTCCTTCAGCGGGTCCGCCGCGCTCGAGCAGCGAGTAGCCCGCGCCGATGAGGCCACGCCAGCGCTCGAGCAGAGGATGCGCTGGAGGCAGCAGCCCCATGCGCTCGGTCAAGTAGCCGAGGCGGCGAGGGACGGTGCCCCCTCCGAACCGCTCGAGATACCCCGTCAGACGTTCGAGATCCAGGGCCGGCCAGACCGCCTCGAGGGCGGCGGCGGCCGCAGGCACACCGCCGCAGAGATCGCTGCGGTCGAGGAGATCCACGACAGTCCGCTCACGATCGGTGACGCGCACCCTGAGACCCGGCCGGCCGAGCAGAAGCGCTCCGTACATCCGTTCCGGCTTGATGAACACGAGCTCGAAGCGCACGCCCAGCAGCGTCGCCCGCATCGCCTGCCTGCGCTTCGGGGTGATGAAGAGGACGCGCGCCCGATCCGCTTCGTGTCCGGCTCCCACGCTCAGCCCCCACCAGCGCAACGCCGTCTCGTAGGCCGCGGCGCCCTCGGGCGCGAGCAGGCTGCCGACCACAAGCGCCTCGGTGAACCGCTCGTCGGAAGGATCGCCCATCACCCCATGCTAGCGCACGCCGGCGGGGCCGCGCCTGCGACCGCGCGGTCCGTCCCGTGTGGATCCCGAGAAAGGAGATGGGCCGCGGCGAGCGCAAGGCGCTCGCCGCGGCCCAGTGGGGCCAACGGCACCGGGCGCCGGGAGGAAAGGCGCACCGGGCATTCGGGTGACCGGCTCGGTGGGGGCGCACCGTAACTCAGCCGGACCCTTCACGACGGCAGGGGGGGAAGCCGTCTCAGCCGTGCTTGGCTTGTACGTACCTTCTCAAGAGAATATGAAGCCCGTGTTGCGTCCGCATTGAGCGAGGTTAGGACGCCGTGCTCGGCCGGGGGTGCGGAGGCGCCGCCCGCGCCGCCGCTACTCTTCGTCGAACGACGACGCGTAGTCGCCGTAGCCCTCCGCCTCGAGGTCCTCCCTGGGGACGAACCGCAAGGAGGCGGAGTTCATGCAGTACCGCAGGCCGGTCGGGGGCGGGCCGTCCGGGAACACGTGCCCGAGGTGCGAGTCGCTGCCGGCGCTTCGCACCTCGGTGCGCGAGCTGAAGAGGCTGCGGTCCGTTCGCGTGCTGACGGCCTCCTCCCGGACCGGCCGCGTGAAGCTCGGCCAGCCGGTGCCGGAATCGTACTTGTCTCGGCTGCTGAAGAGGACGTCGCCGTTCACCACGTCCACGTACAGGCCGTCGCGATGCTCGTCCCAGTAGTCGTTGTCGAAGGGCGGTTCGGTGCCCTCCCGCTGCGTGACCTCGTACTGCAGAGGCGTGAGCCTGCTCCGCAGCCCCGCCTCATCCCTGTCGTTCGCGCCCACAGAGCACCTCCCTCATCGCGCCTGGTGAGTCCGTGTCCACTCCTCGTGGCTCGGCACAGGCTCCCTCACCACGTAGAGGAGGTAGTACGCACCCGTCTCGCCGAGATAGCGGAACTCGCCGCGCAGCGCGGCGACCGTCGCCTCGAAGTCGCCGTGCGAGCGCAACCAGGCCGGGAACCCGCCCGGCCGGTCGTCCAGACCGACCATGGCCTGAGCGTTGGAGACGGTCGCCTCGATCTTGCGGCGGTTGCGGATGATGCGAGTGTCCGCGGCGAGCCTCTCGATATCCTCGTCCGTGAAGGCCGCGACGGCCGCGGGGTCGAAGCCGGCAAAGGCCTCGCGAAACCCGCCCCACTTGGCCTCCACGACGCGCCAGCTCATGCCGCTCTGGAACACGGCTCGCGTGAGGACGTCGAGGTAGTCGGCGAGTCGGGTGGCTTCGATCTGCTGTGGTGCTTCCACGGTACTCCTCCCGCGTGTCGCTTGCCGGCCGCCGGCCGGGTCGACGACGGACGGGCCTCGTCAGTGCACGCTCATCGCGTCGGGCCCGATCGGAGAGAGCTCCGCCTCGAGAAAGCCGTCGATGACCGAGCGAACGTCCGGCCGGTCCTCGCCCGCGAACACCCGGATGCCTGCCTGGAGGCAGTGCAGCAGCGGCCGCTTGTCGATGCCGGCGACGATCACCAGATCGACCATCCGCTCGCCCAGCAGCAGCACCGGCGACAGCCAGCCGCTGGGGTCACCGGGGTCGTTGGCGACGACGTTGACGTTGTTGACGGAGCCGTCGAGGATGTCGACGATCGTGAACGTCGGGCTGCGGCCGAACTGCCCGGACCGCGCCGAGTCCATGCCGCCGGGCGCCTCCGACGGCACGGCGATACGGATGATGGGTGACTCACCGATCTCCATACGTTCCTGTTCCCTCTCGATGCCGAAGCGCTAGCCTACACCCGCCACACGGCAGGGTCTTATCGGCCGTCGGATGTGTCTTTCCGGCCACGGCGGGCTATCCTGACCACGAACGCCGTTGCACCGACGACACGAAGGAGCGACATGCCGCTCGGCGGCTACTGCACCGTCTGTCAGCGCTGGGTCTGGCTCACGCCCTACGGGGAGTGCCAGAACGGCCACCCCGCTCTCGCGGTCCGCGACGTCCAGCAACTCAAGCCACAGGCGGACGAGGTCCTCAGCGGTGAGATCGTCCCGGACCAGCCGCGTGCCCGGTTCCGCTGGTGGTGGCGCCACTCACTGTGGATCGGCTGGACGTTCACCCTCGGCTTCCTCAACTGGGTGTCCTTCATGTACATCGGTGTGCGTGCGCGCCACACCCCATGGATCCTGATGGGCTTCGCCTACCTCGTGCCGCTCATCCTGACGATCATGGCCATCGGCACGCCGCTTCTCCAGGCCGCCGTCGTCGTGCAGATCCTGGCGTCGGCGGCGTCGGTCGTGAACGCTCTGTACGTGCGGCCTTACTACCGGGCGATCATGTTCGGCGACGCGTCGCCGCGGTCCCTTCCGGCCCCGCCGGAGCCGCCGGCGCTGGCGGCGGGTGCGCGGCCTCAGCTGCCGAAGAACATCGATGAGCGCGCCGCCGACGTGCTGCAGCCGGCGCGCCGCCAGGTCGACGCCATCCTTCGCACGGCCGGAGCCATAGGCAAGCCGGCCGTGCGCGACGAAGTCGTCGCCCTGTGCAGCACGGCCGACCACATCATCGCCGAGCTCGCGGCGCAGCCGCGCAAGCTCGACGCCGCCCGGGGTTTTCTGACCTACTACCTCGACGCGGCGCAGCGCATCGTCGACGGCTACGTCAATCTCGGCCGGCGAGGCAGTTCCACGGCCGAGATCAACCAGACGCTGGAGCGGGCCGAGTCTTCGCTCAAGGTCGTCCAGCAGGCCTTCGACCGGCAGCTTGCCAACGTCCTCGAGGACCGTGCCATGGATCTGGACAGCGAGATCGAGTTGCTGGAGCGCACCGTGCGCAGTGAGACCATGTACAACCAGACCGGGGAGCAGCCATGAGCGACGAGACTCAGAAGCAGGGTGCGGAAGGGCAGGCGACTGAGGTCGTGCCGGCCGCTGCGCCGGCCGGCGATCAGCCGGCGACCGGTCCGCTGAGCCCCGCCGACCTGGCGCGCGTCTCCGAGATCAGCGCGTCCGTCGACGTGAGCGACACGCAGTCCGTGCTGGCCTACGGCCTTCCCGCCCAGAGTCGCATCGCCAACTTCGCCGACTCCCTTCTCGGTGACGTCCGCAACAAGGACGCCGGCAGCGGCGGGGAGGCGCTCACCGACCTGCTGAGCAAGGTCAGGGAGCTCGACATCGACGCGCTCAGCGCCGGCTCCGGCAAGGCCAGGATCCCGATCCTCGGCCGCTTTGCCAACACCTTCGAGCGCTTCGCCGCCCGCTACCAGAAGGTCGCCACGAGCATCGAGAAGATCGTCGACGCCCTGGAGCGCTCGCGCATGGCGCTGCTCAAGGACATGACCGTCCTCGACAAGATGTACGAGCTCAACCTCGACTACCTCAAGCAGCTCGATGTCTACATCGCTGCCGGCGAGCAGGCGCTCAAGGAGCTCCACGCCGTCAAGATCCCGGCGCTCGAGGCCGAGGTCGCAGCCAGCAAGGACGTCATGGCCGCACAGCGGCTCGCCGACCTGCAGCAGGCGGCGACCCGCTTCGAGCGCCGCCTCCACGACCTCAAGCTCACGCGCATGATCGCCATCCAGACGGCGCCGCAGATCCGCCTGATCCAGAGCAACGACCAGAACCTCGTCGAGAAGATCCAGAGTTCCATCCTGACGACGGTGCCGCTCTGGAAGAACCAGATCGTCATCGCGATCAGCCTCTACCGGCAGCAGACGGCGGTGGAGCTGCAGAAGCAGGTCACGGACACGACCAACGAGCTGCTGGCCAAGAACGCCGAGCTCCTCAAGGACGGCTCGGCGAAGGTCGGGCGCGAGGTCGAGCGCGGTGTGGTCGACGTCGAGACACTGCGTAAGGTCAACGACGACCTGGTCGCGACCCTCGAGGAGACGATCCAGATCCAGGCGGAGGGCCGCGCCAAGCGTCTCGAAGCCGAGGGCGAGATCGGGCGCCTCCAGGTGGAGCTCCGGCAGAAGCTCATCGAGCTCCGCTCCCAGGCGACACAGATCGGCGCCGACGAGCCGCAGCGGCTTACCTGAAAGAGGGAAGGCGCGGCGGCGGCGCCCTGCGGGCCCGCCGCGCCTCACGACCCGACCCCGGCCGCGCTCCTACCAGCCGGTCGTCCCGGGGCCGCCCTTGAAGGGACCCTCGATATCGGCGGTGATCCAGCCGCCGTAGAAGTCGCCGGCCTGGGCCGCTACACGCTCCTCGCCGACCCACGCCTCGTCCACACGCCCGGGGTAGAACGCGAGGTGGTCGCGAAGGAGCTCAAAGCCTTTGCTCGGCTCCGGATAACACCACGCCGCGTCGGGGACCTCGCGCTCGCCGACCACGAGGTCGCAGTAGCTCGCGCGGCCCTTGAACTCGCAGAACGTGTGCCGCCGGCTCGGGCGCAGGTACTCGCGGCGCACGTCCTCCGGCGGGATGTAGAAGACCGGCGGGTGGCTGGTCTCGAGCACGCGAAGAGCGCGCGTCGTGTCGGCGACGACCACGCCGCTCACCACGACGCGGACCCTCCGGGTGCTCATCTCGACCCGCGGCGGACGCGGATACTCCCAGACCGACTCCGTCACGACGGCGCCGGGCTGGAGCCCTGCCCCGCCGGCGGCGGCACGATCGTGCCGGACAGGTCCTCGAGGTAGCGGCCGATGACCCGGCGCTCGTCGGCATCCAGCAGCTCCGTGAGGCGCACGACTTCATCGGCCATGCCGTGCACATGCTCGAAGACCCGGTCCCGTCCGTCGGGAGTCAGACGTACGACGATCCGGCGCCGGTCGGTGGCGTGCTGCTCGCGAGTGACGTAGCCCCGATCCGCGAGCCGGTCCAGCATCGCGGTCATGGCGCCCGTCGTCATGTGCAGACGGCGAGTGAGTTCTGTCGGCCCGAGGGGGCCGGACAGCGAGAGGTGCGCCAGCGCGAGCAGCTCGCCCGCGGACATGTCCAGAAGCTCGCACATCTCGAGGTGCATCTGCGACATCGTGAGGTCGAGACGGCGGACCGCCAGCGCGACCTCCCTCGCCGAGTAGGAGGAACCGTCTTCGGGCAGATATACCTTCACCAAAAAGTCCCTTCATGATTGAGATACTCTACAGGGGGTAATTATACCACGTCACCAAAGAGAGTCGTCGGCTCGATGCCGGACTCGGACAACGAAAGGGAGTACCAAGATGCGCGCTCAAGCTCTGTCCATCAGGCGCCCCGCAGGGATCGGCCTTCTCGGGATCGCCCTGGTCCTGGCCCTCAGCCTCTTCGTCCTCGCGGCCGCGCCGCAGGCACAGGCCGCCACGGTCCGTCTCGACGGGGTCCGCACCACCCTCACCACCGACCCGGGAACGACCTCCGCGCTCTTCGGCGCGGGCATCATCCCGCTCCCGGTCGCGCCCAGCAGCATCGCCCCGACGTCGGACGCCGCCCGCTACACGTTCCCGGTGACCGGCGGCAGGGTCGACGCCAAGACGCTCGCCGGCAACATCCGCCACTCGGGCGGCCTCCTGCTCGCCCAGCGTGACGGCATGGGCTGGAAGGCCCTGGGCCTCACCAAGTTCACGATCAACATCACCGGGGCGCCGAACCTGACCGCAGTCGTCAATGGCGGTGACAGGCTCAACATCGCCGATCTCGATCTCGGCAGCGCCCAGATCAAGAAGTACGCCCGCGGTGGCCGCGCCTACGTCAGCATCAAGAACGTCGGCGTGACGCTGAACCCGGTCGCGATGGGCGCCGTCAACGCGACGTTCGGCACCGCTCTGCCGGATGAAGTGAAGCTCGGCACCGCCAACGTCCTGGCTCGCGTGGCCCGAGCGCACTGACGGGGATCCAGAAGAAGCGACGACCGTGAGTTAGACGGGGCGGGAGGCCGGCAGGGCCTCCCGCCCCTTCGTCATGCGCGCTCGAGCAGCGCCGACAGGCTGAAGGTGATGCGCGGCCGGGCGACGATCCGGAAGCCGGCCGCCTCGGCCGCCTCAAGGGTCCGGGAGAAGGCCGCCTGGACGACGTGCCCCCTCGGCTCGACGACCAGCGCCCGGGCGCCGCTCCTCAGCAGCGAATGCATCTCCTCGAAGAACCGCCACTGGTCCGGCACCTCGTGGACCATCCAGAAGGCGAGCGCGAAGTCGGCGCGCAGGCCGCCCAGCCCGAGCGCGCCCGCCTCGCAGCGGTGCAGGCGGATGCGCGACGTCAGGCTCTTCCGCTCCGCACGCGCGCCGACCTTGTCCAGCATGGCCTGCTGCAGGTCGACGGCGACCACGGAGCCCTCGTCGCCGACCATCTCGGCCAGCGGGAGCGTGAAGAAGCCCGGTCCGCAGCCGAGGTCCACCGCCGTGTCTCCGGGGCCCACGAGATCGCCCAGGATACGTCCCGGATGAGTGATGAGACGCCGGAGCGGTGTGGAGAGCCAGCCGGCGTCCTCCGCCGGGCATACGGATACCCTCGCGCCCGCCGGAGCGGTTGTCGTGAGATCGCTTGCCATCAGATCCTCCCGGTCAGTCCGCCGGCGGGTCGGCCGAAGCCGGCCAGCCGGTTTTGAGTCCGTTGACGTACACGTTGAGCAGTTGCCGCTGCTTGCTGCGAAGCTTCCGGGCCAGCTCGGAGCCCTGCCGGCGCTCGAACGAGGCGAGCCCCCGCACGTACGCCCACGCCCCGAAGGCGGCGTAGTCGGCGTCCTCGACCGGCAACCTGAACACGCCGGACCGGGCCCCGTCCCGCATCACGCCGATCACGACCTCCTCGACACGCTCGTGCTCGGGCGAGGAGGGTCGCGCATGGATCGCCGCCTCGTTGACGGCGATGAGCTCGACATCCTCCGGATGACTGCGGGCGAAGTCCAGGTATGCCATGCCGATCTCGACGGCGCGCTCGTCCGGGGAGAGCCCCTCGGGCACCGTCTCGAACGCCCCGGCAAGCGCGCTCATGGCGCCGTCGGCGAGTACCCCGACGAGATCGCCTTTGTCCTTGAAGTACTTGTAGAGCGCACCGGGACTGTAGCCGGCGCGGCGCGCGATCTCGCGCAGCGAGAGGTCCGTCGCGCCGCGCTCGAGCAGGACCTCGCGAGCCGCCGCAAGGATGTCGTCGCGCGTCTCGCCACGACGCTCCTCATGACGCCGGCGACGGCGCTCGACGTGCTCTTCATGATGGTCGCCGAAGTGGTGGCGATGCACTGGTCCCCCTCACGCGTCTGATGAACACCGTTCTTGCTAATGAACACTGTTCACTCTAGGACGGGAGACGAGCCCCGTCAAGAACCAAGGCGGCTCGTCGAAGCCAGTGACACGTGAATGCCTTGAAGCCGACGCCGGAGCCTTCTGTGCGTCGGCCTTCATCCGCGCGCTCGTCCGCTGCATCAGGAGCGCGGCGTCGTTCCCGGATGATGCCTGGGGGCGGGCTCCTCCGAGACGCCCGCACGGAGGTGTTGTCTCTCCTGACGAGTCTTCGGCTGCGAGGGACCTCATGGCGGCGCGATGGTTCGCCGATAGGAAAGGAAGATGGGGCCGCCCTGCCATGCAGGGTACTCAAGCACGCGAGAGAGGAGGGCTATGACGTCTGACCGCGCCTACACCCGCTACGACATCGTCTCGCTCGGGTTCGAGGCTCGATGCCGCGCCGTGGACGGGACGCGTTACCTGTGGCACGCCGACAACGGCCTGCGCACGCACCCCGACGGACGGGCTACGATGCTCACCGATGCCGCCGCGCTCCCCGACGGTCCTTGGGCGCTCACGGAGCTCGGCGAGCGGGAGCTTCACGAGGGAGAACTCTGGCTCTGACTCGGACCGGCGAGGTCACCGGCGTCAGACCAGGACTCCGAAAACCACCTCTTCAGGACTTCTTCCGGTGCCCGGCCTCCGGCTTGTCGGCCGGTCCGCGGTGCCGGATACCGTCGCGACCTTCACCGCAGACGTCGATGGAGACGCCGCCCACGTCCATCGAGCGGAGCGCGTGGTGAGTGGCGGGGGCGGCGAGCACTCCTGTGCCCGCCGCCCCCGCCCTCTGAAGCAGGACTCTGCTCCGGCTCGTTCTACTTGACGACCAGCTGGTTCGAGCCGATCCGCGCCTGCTTGTTGCCGGCCAGGTCGGTGGCGTACACGAGGTACTTGTACGTCCCCTTCCTCAGCTTGCAGGTGAACCTGGCGGTCCGCACCGAGTTGACGCCGACGCTGCCGAGTCCGAGCGTCTTCACGATCTTGCCCGAGCGACTCCTGATCTTGATGACGACCGTCGCCTTGCCGCCGTTCGGTGCGCGGTCGGTGACCTTGTACTTGAGCGACGCCTTGCGACCCTTGATCACGCTCGCCGCCGACGGGGCCGACGTGGTCGGCGGCCTGGTGTCGACATTCACGGTCAGCGTCTTGAGAGCCTCCACGTTGCCGAGCGCGTCGGTGGCCTTGTACGTCAGCTTGTGAGGGCCGTTCTCGGTGGCGGCGTCCACGGCGATGGGCACTGCCGCCGACGCTGCGGCGACCACCGTCGGAGCAGCCCCGTCGAGGGCGTACTGGAGACTCGAGACCCCGATGCCCTCGGTCGGGTCGGTGGCGGCCAGGCTCACGTTGACCGTCTGACGATACCAGCCACCGTCGGTCGCGCCGGTCGCCGTCGTCACCGGCGCCGCCGTATCGGTCCTCACGGCGAACTCGACCGTGTGCCGCGCCTCGACGTTGCCGTTGACGTCCTGAGACCAGTACTTGAGCGTGTGGGTGCCCGGCTTCAGCGGATGGTACCACGCGTGCGGCGCGTCCGTCTCGGGTGCACCGCCGTTCACCGTGTACAGACGCGCGACGCCGTTGTCGAGCTCGTTGTACATGTAAGCGACGCCTTCGGCGTCGGTTGCCGTCAGGTGGATGACGGCGTCGTTCCAGTAGGTCGCGACCGCGTTCGACGTCGTCACCGGTGGCGTCGTGTCGTCGGCGAGGCCAGCATACGCGCCGACCGCGCCGATGCCGAGCAGGGCGATCACGGCGGCGACCGCCATGACGAGGATGCGTGTTCTGCTCACTGTGTCCAGACCTCCTCCATGCTCGCGGGCGAGCCGCTCAGGGCTTCACCGCATGGGACATGTCCACATCGTGGCACGAGGTACAGGCCATCTTGGCGCCCGTATACGTGACATGGCACGTACCGCAGGCGGCCACGCTCGGATCGAACGGGACGGCGGGGGCGGAGGCGAACTCCCAGTACGCGTTCACGAGCTCGGATGTCTTGCGCGCGACATCGAAACAGGCCTTGCCGCAACGGTCCTTCTGGAGCGCGCCGCCGTCCTGAGCGTCGGTCGTCATCGTCCACTGCACGAGCGAGGCGTGACAGAGAGGTGATTCCGCCACCGATGTCGGAACGTTGTTCAAAGGCGTCCGGACTGCAGGAGTCCAGGCCGGGAGGCCCAACTCCCCCACATGCGACTTGTAGGCGGCGTTGGTCGGCAGCGCGGTGTTCGCGTAGTACTGGAAGACGGCGTTGATCAGGTTGTTGCGGTGCGTGGTGTTGCCGACCGCCATGCCGATGAAAGCCGCCGCACCGTTGACCGTGCCACAGATGGTGCCCCATCCGGCGATGCCGCCGCCGCCGTAGCGGAAGAGGTTCTTCGGGATCGTCGGCCACTCGTTCGGATACGTCGCGCCCATGGCGGTCGCCGCGGACTCGACCAGAGCCCACCAGGTCGCCTCCGCACAGCCGGACACGTTGTAGGTCTCCCAGGCCCTCCGGGCAACCGCTTCGGGAACCGGCTGGGCGCCACCGACCGTCGGGTAGTGCCAGGGGATCGTGGCCCCCTCGGCCGCCGCGTCCGGCGCGCTCTGGGCAAGCCCGAGTCCGGCTACCGAGGCCGCACCCACCACGACGCCGGCGCCGGCCAGGAACGTGCGCCGTGACATCAAGTCATCGGACATACGCGCGACTCCTTTCAGTGGTCCACCCGCGAAGCGCAGGGACAGCAGCGGATCGAGCGGCTGGATGGTCCGACGGCATCAGGCTTGGGACTTTCGGATCGGGAGAGACGTCCATCGGCTTCGCGATACCGACACTCCTCGGCCGCGCAACGACTCATGGCGGGTGCTCTCTGACGGCTTCCCCCTGGATCTCGCGCTCCCCGACACCATGGCTCCGATCTCATGTGCAGGTCTTCACATGGCAGGATACCATACCTCCTGGGGTACGGAACAGTTCGGAGGTCAAGAACGATCGAATGCGGTTCCGGGGGTGCGCCGCCACTCCGGGGCGGCGGCTCGGGGCTACAGCTGGTACGTCACGTAGCCGGCCTCACAGGGCTGCCCGCAAGCGATGTGCGCGCGGCCCTCCGCAGGCTCCCAGACCATGCTCGCGGTGGTCACACTCTGATCCTCGTCGGGGTCCGAATCGTCCCAGTGCGCGCAGATGCTGAAGGGTGCGTTCGCGTGGTCGCAGAGCACCGTTCTGCCCAGCTCGACGAGGTCGGCCCCCGCGGCGACGCCGGCGGCCAGCAGCTCGGCGGCGCGGGAGCGCCGCTTGGGGGAGCCCTCCGAGCCGGTGGCGTCGCCCGGCGCCAGTTCCGGCGACACGAAGTGATTGGCGTGCGTGAACAGCGCGCCGCCGTCGATGAAGGCCCAGCGCTCACCGGTCGTCTCCACGTCCCAGATGCGACCGCCGGCGTCGCAGAGCAGGTGGTTCGACCCCCGCGCGCGCGGTGAACCGGTGATGATGTCGCGGGCGTGTTCGAGGTCGGGCTGCTGCAACACCGTGGTGAGCAGGCAGTTGTTGGGCACGCCCACGCGCTCGTCCCGGTAGTACACGGTGTTCGCGGCCGACGTGAGGCCATGCGACGTGAGGCCTGTCATCGGCAGGTCGTAGGCGGCGCCCACGCTGAGATACGTCACCCCGCCGTCCGCCCCGGCACCGGCGAGCCGGACCTTGCGGATCACGAGGCCGTCGACATCTTCGGGGTACCAGTCCTCGTTGTGGCCGGAGACTAGACGGCCGCCGGCCGCGACGGCGAACGACGTGCAGTGGTCCGGCGCCGGGCGAGCGGCGCCGGGCCGGGCGGCCGTGCCGCCGTCGCCCGGTTCCCCGCCCTCGCGCGGCCACACGCGGTCGGCCGCACACGTGAACTCCTCGCTGCAATTCAGCGCGAACAGCCGCTCGAAGGATGTGTTGGCTCCCTCGGCGAGCCCTCTCAGCTGTTCCACGGCCCCCGGCACATAGGCCTCGGCGGGTCGCAGGTAGGCACGCGCCCTCCCGACGGCCTCGGCCAGGCTGAAGCCCGCGAGCAGAGGGAACCGATCCTCGTAGGCGGCGAGGCCCTGCGCGACCAGGTCGCGCGCCGCCTCGCCGATCTGGCGCCCCACCTCGTGGTGGCTACCTGACGCTTCGATGACGGGTGGCCGGTGCATCATTGCCGAGCCATCCTACGCTCACCCGCGGGTTCGCGCAGCCGGCTGCCCGCGGGCCCTTCCGCGCAGGAGCGAGCCTTCGCGCCGGCCGGCGGTTCGGACTCTTGCGGCCGGGGAATCTCGGGGCCATGGACGGAGACCGCGACTTCCGCTTCTCCCCGCGTCCCAACCGGGCCGCCGAGATCGCTTGGCGCCCGTGGGGCGACCCAGCCTTCGCGGAGGCTCGGCGACTCGGGCGACCAATCCTGCTCTCGCTGTCCGCGGTGTGGTGCCACTGGTGCCACGTCATGGATGAGACGAGCTACTCCGACCCGCGGGTCATCGCGGCGATCAACGAGCACTTCGTGCCCATCCGCGTCGACAACGACCGGCATCCGGACGTGAACCGCCGCTACAACATGGGCGGCTGGCCGACCACGGCCTTCCTCGCCGCCAGCGGCGATGTCTTGACCGGCGGTACCTACCTGCCGCCGGACCAGATGCTGGAGAGCCTGGCCAGAGTCAAGGCGTTCTTCGACGCCAACCAGACGGCGATGCAGACACTCGCGACGACGGAGCGGGCCCACGCCGCCGACGAGGCCGCCGCGTTGACGCAGATGGGCGGCGTGCACCTCAGCCACGAACGCGTGCCCGAGGCCTTCGAAGGCGACCCCGACGTGCCCGGAGACATCTGTGCCGAGGTCGCGTTGCAGGTCGTGCGCAGTTTCGACCCCGACCACGGCGGACTCGGCGCCGACCAGAAGTTCCCGCAGCCGGACGTCTTCGGGTTCATGCTCGTCTACGGCACGATCCGTGGCGGCGGCGACCCGGACCACGTCCCCGAGCGGACGAGCGCGCTGCTGCGGCCGGCACGGCTGCACGAGGTGGTCCGGGAGACCCTCACGAAGATGGCGGGTGGCGACCTCTTCGACCACATCGCCGGAGGCTTCTTCCGGTACTCCACGAGGCGCGACTGGAGCGTGCCTCACTACGAGAAGATGCTGGAGGACAACGCTCGCCTGGCAAGGCTGTACCTCGAGGCGTCGCTGTTCGCCGCCGAACGCGACCTCGGCGATCCCGGGTCGTACCGGCGCACGGCGGAGGGCACGATCGACTACCTGCTCGGGACGCTCTGGCGCAGCGACGCCCCCGCCTTCGGAGGCAGCCAGGATGCCGACGAGCGCTACTACGTTCTCGACTCGAACGGCCGCGCCGCGCTGCCCGCGCCATTCGTCGACCCGACCGTGTATGTCGATTGGAACGCCCTCGCGGCGCGAGCCCTGCTGCGAGGCGCGCACGTGCTCGAGCGTCCAGAACTCGCCGAGCGCGCCGGCCTGCTGCTCGATCACCTCCTGGCGGCGGCCGGCCGTGGTCACTCACTCCCGCACTTCCTCAGGCCGGACGGCGAGCCGGGGGAGAGCGCGCCGCTCCTCGCCGACCAGGTCGGCGTGGCGGCGGCGTTGCTCGACGCCTACGAATCGACCGGTGACCGGCGGCGGCTGAGGAGCGCGCAGGACCTCGCCGGCTGGGCCGGCGAGCAGCTCCGCGCCCCCGACGGCCGACTCCACGACCGGCTCGCCCTGCCCGGGGACAGCGCCGGTCTGCTGGCGCAGCCGGTACCGGCGCTCGACGAGAACGCCCTAGCCGCGGACGTGTTCCTGCGCCTCGAGGCGTACACCGGCGACGAACGCTACCGGGAGAAGGCGCTGGAGATCCTCGCGGCCTGGGCGACGCACCATGAGAACTACGGCGTCGCCGCAGCCGCGTACGCGGAGGTTCTACTTCGCTACCTGGACAGGCCCGACCATATCGCCGTGGTCGGCGGGCGCGACGATCCGCAGGCGCGTCGGCTGCACGCCGCCGCGCTGACGGCGCCGCGCCCGCTCCGCACCGTCCAGTGGCTCGACCCGGCCGAGCCGGCGGACGCGGAGCGCATCCGCGAGGCCGGCTTCCCCGCCGCCATGGCCGCCGCCTACGTCTGCCGCGGCCGAACATGCTCGAGATTTGAGCCCTGAGGTCGGGTAGTCTCCCGACCGACTCCACTCCCGACACGAGCGACGCTCACGGAGGCACGATGCTCACGCTGTACCAACTCGAATGGTGTCCGCACTGCCATCGCGTCCGGCAGGTCATGACCGAACTCGGGCTGACCTGTCTCACGGTGAACGTCCCGGCGGACCGCGACAAGCGGGCCGAACTCGTGGCGCTCGCCGGTCAGTCGAGCGTGCCCGTCCTGGTCGACGGCGACAAGGTCTACGGCGACTCGGGGACGATCATCGAGTATCTGCGCGCCACGTATCCGGCGCCTGAGGACGCCGCGGAGCAGGCCGCGTTCGGCGCGTGGCGCAGTTCCCGGTCGGTATCTCTGCCCCCGCGGGCCGCCCTCGCCCGCCTCAGGGTGTTGCTCGAGGGCAAGGGCTTCAAGATCGTGACTCAGACGAAGGGCTCCAAGATCAGCGCGCGCTTCCCGGAGGAGTACGTACTCCTCCACGTCGCCGTCCCGGTCGCCGCCGCGAAGGCTCTGGAGACCGATCCGCTCGCCCCGACGGCGATCCTGCTGCCCATCGCCGTCGTCCCCACGGAGGACGGCAACAGCGTCGTCGCCGCCGCGGACCCGGTCGGTCAGGTCTGGCTGTTCGGCGACCCGCCGCTGCGAAAAGTGCAGTCGGCGGTCAAGCAACGGCTGACGGAGGTACTCGAGGCGCTCTAGAGGCAGGGTCGGGAGCGAGGCGAACGCTCATCCCCAGCGATAGAGCCGCAGGCTGAGCGCGCCGGCGGCGACGGCGATGCCGGCAAGCACGACCGCGGCGGTCCAGTCCCAGGCGCCGCCGCTCCAGGCCCCCTGCAGCAGGTCGACTCCGTAGGTGAGCGGCAAGAGGTCGCCGATCCTCTTCATCGTATCGCTCATGACCTCCATCGGCACCGAGGCGCCGCTCAGGAACAGCATCACGAAGAAGAGCATGAGGCCGGCGCCCTGGGCGGCCCGCGGGCTGGGCATCACCGCGCCGAGCAGCGTGCCGATGGCGGCGAAGGCGGCCGAGCAGAGCACGAACCCGGCCGCCAGCAGGCCGAGTGAATCCGGGAAGTGCACCGGGTAGAAGACCGCCGCGAAAGCGGCGACCAGCACGGAGCCGATCACGCCGAGGACCAGCGCCGCCAGCACCTGCGAGCCGAGGACGGACCAGATCGGCACGAGCGAAGCCCGGAAGCGGCGGAGCACCCCGCCGCTGCGGTAGTCGGTCAGGCGAGCGGGGAGCATGATCACGCCGACCGACATGGTCACCACGGCGATGTAGGCCGGAGCGTAGTAGTTCATCGCTCCGACCCCCTCGAACACGCGCTCATCGGTGCCGCCGGGCTGATTCCCGAACACCTCCCCGAGCACGAACATGAGCACCACGGGGAAGGCGAACGTGAAGACGATCGTCATGGGCTCACGAAGGAAGAGCTTGAGCTCGATCCACGTGAGCTTCAGCAGGACCTGCAGTCCGCCGGGATGACGGATGCCGTGACGGGCGCCGCCGGCATGCGGCATGCCGCTCTGCGGCGCCATCAGTCCTCCACCAGGTGACCGGTGAGCTTGAGGAACACGTCCTCGAGGCTCGGCTCGATGACCCGCAGGTCCTCAGGCGCGATCCCCCGTTCGACGAGGCGCGCGGCGACGTGGGCCAGCAGCGGTCCGGTGCCCTCGACCACGACGCGAGCGCCACGCCGGGTGACGCTCCGGACCCCGAGGACGTCCTCGAGCCACTCCAGTTCCGGTGACTTGCAGCTGAACACCACCTGCTCGAGCGGGTCGTAGCGGACCACCAGGCCGCGCGGTGTGTCGGCAGCGATGAGACTGCCCTTGTCGACCACCGCGACGCGGTCGCAGAGCCGCTCCGCCTCATCCATGAAATGGGTGACGAGAACGACCGTGGTGCCGCGATCGCGGATCTTCTCGATCAGGTCCCAGGCGACGCGGCGGGCCGCCGGGTCGAGCCCGGTCGTCATCTCGTCGAGAAAGACGACCTCGGGAGAGCTGACCAGCGCCAGGGCGATGAACAGCCGCTGGCGCTGCCCTCCGGACAGGCTCGAGAAGGAAGCGTTCCGCTTCTCCGCGAGCCCCCACTGCTCAAGGAGCGTCGGCCACTCGGCGGCGCCCGGCGCGAGGCTCGCGAACAGGTCGAGCGCCTCCCACACCTTGAGGTGGTCGGGGAGTCGCGACTCCTGCAACTGGCAGCCCATGCGCCCGCGCAGGTCGCCGGCCTGCGTGCGCGGGTCCTTGCCGAGCACCCGTACCGTGCCTGCGGTCGGCGTGCGCAGTCCCTGTACGCACTCGACCGTGGTCGTCTTGCCGGCGCCGTTGGAGCCGAGCAGGCCGAAGATCTCGCCGCGCTCGACCTCGAAGGAGATGTCGTCGACGGCCACGACGCGATGGCCGTAGACCTTGCGCAGATGCTCGACGGAGATGACGGGCGGCATGTCTCCCAGCGTACCCTACGGCGCCGGGCTCACGCCGTCGGCGCGCTCGTACACCCAGATGGGCTCGAGTGTCCCGTCCGGAAGCACCAGATCCACGACCAGCTGACCGTTCTCGTCGAGACTGAGCTGGAGGTCGGACTCGGCAGGCACATCCGGTCCCGGCGACGCGGCGACGTGACCGTCGCCGGCCGGCAGCGTGCAGGCGAGATGACCGTCCTCGGCAGTCCCGGCCACCATCCGGCTCATCCCGGCGCTGTGGTTGGCGAAGGTGAGCTGTACCTCCTCGCCCCGGGCCACGATGGTCAGCGTGAAGTCGGGATCGGGCGTGCCGGCCTCCACACGCTGCCAGACGCCGACGTAAGCGCCGAGGTCCGCGGGCATCGAGCCGCCGCAGCCGGCTGCGCCCATGGCGGCAAGCGCCAGAAAGGCGACTGCTGTCGCGCCGAGAAGGCGCCCACCGCTCGAGAGAGAGTGGCGCAGGCCGACAGACCCGCCGCATCCCTGGGCGCGGCGCACCGAAGCGGCCTCGCCGCGTCGCTTCATTCGAGCGTCGTGGAGTAGCCGCCGAACAGCGACATCGCGCCGGGCGGCTGCTCGGGGTCGCTCCAGCGACCGAGACGGCGAAACCGCTCGCGCCGCTGACGCCGCCGCTCCAGAGCCGGGGTCGCGTCGAGTTCGGCAAGCGTCTCCTCGAGCGCCTCGCCGAGACGCTCCGCGGCGGCCTCGGGATTGTGATGCGCTCCGAGCCGCGGCTCCGGCACGACACGCTCGACAGCGCCCAGTTCGCGCAACTGCGAGGCGGTGGGGCGCAGCGCCTCGGCGGCCTGGGGGGCGAAGCTCGAATCCCTCCAGAGGATCGCGGCGCAGCCCTCCGGCGTGATCACTGAGTACGTCGCGTTCTCGAGCATCAGCACCTGGTCGGCGACGGCGAGGGCAAGAGCCCCACCCGAGCCGCCCTCCCCGATGATCGTCGCGATCACCGGGACCGTGAGACGCGCCATGCTGAGCATGCTCTCGGCGATCGCACGCGCCTGCCCGCCCTCCTCGGCGGCGACGCCCGGGTACGCCCCCGGAGTGTCCACGAAGGTCAGGACCGGCAGCCCGTGCCGCTCGGCCAGCCGAAACAGCCGCTGCGCCTTGCGATATCCCTCGGGCCTGGCCATGCCGAAGTTGTGCACCGTCTGTTCGTCGAGAGTGCGGCCCTTCTGATGACCGACGACGAGGACGGCGCGCCCGCGGAACCAGCCGAGCCCGCCGACGATCGCCGGATCGTCGGCGCGCAGGCGATCGCCCTTGAGCTCCTCGAAGCCGTCGATCAGGAAATGGATGTAGTCACGAGTCCGTGGGCGCTCCTTGCGGCGCGCCATCTCGACCGTGACCCATGTGTCATGGCGCCGGCTCTCCCGCTGAAGGCCCTTCAGCCTCCCCTGGATCTTCTCGATCTCCTCGGACAAATGAACGCCGGGCATGAGCGGCAAGCGTCCGAGCTCGTTCAAGCGTTGCCTGAGCCAGCCGGCCTGGGCGTCCTGCTCGCGTCTCGGGTCTTTCTCCTCGGTCAGGTTCCTCACCCCCTCCCAGCAGTCGCAGGTAGTTACCCACCTTCTCGCGGAGGTCCTTGCGTGCAACGACCGCATCGAGGTGGCCGAGCGCCAGATTGCGTTCCGCGCTCCCGAAGCCCTCCGGCAGCGTCTCCCGGGTGGTCTCGGCGATGACGCGAGGGCCCGAGAAGCTGAGGAGCGCACCCGGTTCGGAGATGCAGACGTCGGCCAGCGTCGCGAAGCTCGCGATGACCCCGCCGGTACAGGGGTCCGCGAGAACGGCCACGAAGGGCGACGTCGCCTCGTTGATGAGATCGACGGCGCAGCTCGTCTTGGCCATCTGCATCAGGCTGAGGATGCCCTCCTGCATGCGGGCACCGCCGGAGCTGCACACGGCCACGAGCGGGAGGTCGTCGCCGGCGGCCAGCTCGGCGCTGCGCCAGAGCTTCTCGCCGACGACACTGCCCATGCTGCCGCCCATGAAGCCAAAGTCCATGACCGCCAGCACGCACGGCGTGCCGTCGATGCTCGCCGCGCCGGTCACGATCGCCTCCGGCAGGCCCGTCTTGGCCTTCGCCTCGCGGACGCGCTCCGGGTAGCTCTCCAGATCGGTGAACTCCAGCGGGTCGAGTGTCGTGACCATCGTCCAGAGCTCACGGAAGGTGCCCTCGTCGGCGAGCTGGCGGATGCGCTCCCGCGCACCGATGCGGAGGTGATGGCCACAGTGCGGGCAGACCATCAGGTTGTCGCGGACCTCGCCGGCCCGGGCGCCCTGGCGGCAGGATGGGCAGACCCACTCGGGCTTCGCGGGCTCCCCGTTGCGACGCTGGATCTCGACGGTGACGTTCATGGGTGCGTGGATGCCCTCACTCGGCGGGCGATGCCGGACTCAGCCGTCGAAGCGGCGGAAGGCGAGCGCGACGTCGTGGCCGCCGAATCCGAAGCTGTTGCTGACGGCGACGGCGACCTTGTGGAAGCGCGACTCGAGCGGCACGTAGTCGAGGTCGCACTCCGGATCGGGGTCGGTCAGGTTGATCGTCGGTGGGATGAGGCTGTTCACGATGGTGAGGACGGTGGCCACCGCCTCGATGGCTCCGGCCGCGCCCAGGCAATGACCGATCATCGACTTGTTGGACGAGATCGGCACGTCGTAGGCTCGCTCGCCGAGGACCCACTTGATGGCGCGCGTCTCCGCGATGTCGCCGGCGCCGGTGGCCGTGCCGTGCGCATTGACGTAGTCCACGGCGTCCGGCTCGAGCCCGGCCTCGGCCAGCGCAAGCAGCACGGCCCGCCCCTGCGACTCACCGCTCTCGTCGGGCAGCGTCATGTGGAAGGCGTCGCTGCTCATGCCGCTGCCGGCCAGCTCGGCGTAGATGTGTGCGCCACGCGCCCGCGCGTGCTCGAGCTCCTCGAGCACGAGGCAGCCGGCGCCCTCGCCGACCACGAAGCCGTCACGACCCGCGTCGAACGGCCGGGACGCGCGCTCAGGATCGTCGTTGCGGGTACTGAGCGCGCGCGCGGCGGCGAACCCCGAGATGCCCACCGGGCTGATCGGCGCCTCGCTGCCGCCGGCGAACATGACGTCGGCGTCGCCGTGGCGGATGAGTCGCGCGGCGTAGCCGATGGCGTCCGAGCCGGCGGCGCAGGCCGTACAGGTAGCGCTCAGCGGGCCCTTGGTGCCGAGCTCGAGCGAGACCTGAGCCGCGCCCATGTTCGGGATCATCATCGGGACGAGGAGCGGGTTGGTGCGGTCCGGTCCCTGGTTGAGGAGCTTGTCGGTCTCCGTGTGCAGCGTCTGCAGGCCGCCGACGCCGCTGCCGATCACCGCCCCCGTGCGCTCCGCTTCGGCATGGGCGTCGTAGTCCGCGTCGGCGGCGGCGTCCTTGGCCGCCGCGACCGCGTAGCGGCTGAAGAGGTCGAGCCGGCGCACCTTGCGCTTGTCGATGTAGTCCTCAGCGTTGAAGCCCTGGACCTCGGCGGCGATGTGCACCTTGTAGCCGGTCGTGTCGAAGCGGGTGATCTGCCCGACGCCGGACTCGCCGGCCACGAGACGGCGCCAGAACGTGTCGACGTCGTTGCCGATCGGCGAGATCACGCCGAGGCCGGTGACGACGACCCTCCGGTCCTGTGCCATGCTGCGTTCCATCAGTCCTCCGCTAGATCCCCAGGCCGCCGTCGACGGGCAGCACGACGCCGGTGAGGAACCGCGCCTGTGGCGAAGCCAGGTACACGATCGCAGAGGCGACGTCGTCGGTGCTGCCGATGCTCTTCAGCGGTGTCGCGTCGACGATCATCTGTCTCGTCTCTTCCGGGAGCGCCTGTGTCATCGGCGTGTCGATGTAGCCGGGCGCGATGGCGTTGACGCGCACGCCGCGCGCGCCGAGTTCCTTGGCCAGTGACTTGGTGAGGCCGATGATGCCCGCCTTGGCCGCCGCGTAGTTCGCCTGACCCGCGTTGCCGCGCCGGCCCACTACGCTGGAGAGATTGATGATACAGCCGCTGCGGCGGCGGAACATCCGCCGCGCCGCCGCCTTGCTCACCAGGAACGTCCCCCGCAGATGCGTCGCGATGACCGCGTCGAAGTCGGCGGGGTCCATCATCATGGTCACGTTGTCGCGGGTGATGCCCGCGTTGTTGACGACGATCGTGAGCGACCCCAGGTCCGTCTCCGCGCGCTCGACCATGGCATCGACCTGCGCAGCGTCGGACACGTCTCCCATGACGACGAGGCCCGCGCGACCCAGTCGCTCGATCTCGCCGACGACCTCGGCGCAGGCCGGCTCGTCGGCGAAGTCGTTGACGGCGACGTCCGCTCCGGCGCCGGCGAGGGCGAGGGCGATGGCGCGGCCGATCCCGCGCCCGGCGCCCGTCACGAGGGCGGTAGCGCCGGTCAGATCAAGTTCCATGGTCACGTGTCCTCCAGATATCGCCCGTCGGCACGCACAGCGGCATACGTCTCCGCGTCGGAGACACGGACCACCTCCGCCTGCGGCTGGATGCGCTTGACGAGGCCGGTAAGCACAGCGCCGGGGCCGACCTCCATGAACGAATCATAACCTGCCGCACACAAGCTCTTCACGGACTGCGTGAAGCGGACCGGCGAGACGAGCTGCCGCTGCAGCAACTCGGGGAACCCGGCGCTCTCGAAAGCGACGCTGGACGTGGAGAAGAACCCCGGGTCGGGAGCCCGCCACGGCGTGCGCTCGAACGCGAGCTTCAGCGGCCCGAGCGCGGGCTCCACGAGGGGCGAGTGAAAGGCGCCGCTCACGGCGAGCGGGATCACCCGCCTGGCGCCGGCGGCCTTCGCCTTCTCGGCCAGGTCGTGCAGAGCGGCCTCGCGGCCGCTGACCACGACCTGGCCGGGGCTGTTGAAGTTGGCCGGCCAGACGCCGTCCTGCTCGGCGCAGAGCGCCTCGACGGCAGCGTCGTCCAACCCGATGACCGCCGCCATGCCGCCGGGGTTGGCCTCGGCGGCGTGCAACATCTCGTCACCACGCCGCCGCACCAGGCGCAGCGCGTCCTCGAAGCCGACCGCGCCGGTCGCGACCAGCGCCGAGAACTCGCCCAGGCTGTGGCCCATGCCGACGGAGAAGCGAAGGCCGTCGCGCTGAAGCATGCGGAACATGCCGACCGAGGCGGCCAGCAGGGCCGGCTGCGCGAAGTCGGTACGGCCGAGCTGCTCGGCGGAGCCTTCGGAGCAGAGACCCTCGACGTCGTACCCGAGGACGTCGGATGCTCGTACGTAGGTCTCGCGCATCAAGGGGTCGGCCGCGCACAGGTCGCAGCCCATGCCGACTGACTGCGACCCCTGACCGGGGAACATGACGACCAGTCTGTCCACGAGGCGGGCTACAGTTCCCACTTCGTGAGACATGAACCCCAGGTGAGCCCGGCGCCGAAGCCGGCCAGCAGCAGCGTGTCGCCCTTCTTCAGACGACCGCTCTCGCTCGCTTCGTGCAGGGAGATGGGAATCGAGGCGCACGACGTGTTGCCGTATCGATCGAGATTCGCGAACACCTGGCTGTCGCGCATCCCCAGTCGACGCGACGCCGACTCGATGATGCGGATGTTGGCCTGGTGCGGCACGAACAGGTCGACGTCCTCGACGGGGACCTGGGCGTCGGCGAGGACCTTCTGGCACGACTCCACGACCGTGCGCGTCGCGAACTTGAAGACCTCGCTGCCGGTCATGTGCATGGTGTGATCGTGCTGCCGCACCGACTCGAAGGTCGCCGGCATGCGACTACCGCCGGCCGGCACGACCAGACTGGAAGCGCCGCTGCCGTCATTGCCCAGGTCGAAACTGAAGATGCTGCCGTTGTCGGTCGGCTGCACCAGCACGGCACCCGCCCCGTCACCGAACAGCACACAGGTGCCGCGATCCTCCCAATCGACCATCTTGCTGAGGACCTCGGCGCCGACGACGAGGACGTTCTTGTAGATGTTGGCCGAGACGAAGGCGGTCGCGATGGCCAGGCCGTAGACGAAGCCGGTGCAGCCGGCCTGCACGTCGAAGGCTCCCGCCTTGGTGGCGCCGATCTTGTCGGCGACGATGGAGGCAGTGGCCGGCATGATGTGGTCGGGGGAGATCGTCGTCACGATCACGAGGTCGAGCTCGTCGGCGCCGAGTCCGCCCGACTCGAGGCAGCGGCGGGCGGCGACCTCGCCGAGGTCGCTCGCCGCCTGGTCGACCCGGGCGATGCGGCGCTCGCGGATGCCCGTCCGCGTCGTGATCCATTCATCCGAGGTGTCCAGGAACTGGCTGATCTCGTCGTTGGTGAGCACGCGCTCGGGCACGTGGACACCGAGTGCGCTGATGCGGGCCCCGCGCACGAGGCCGCGGCGCAGACCGATCATCGGGTCGCCCCCGGCCGCCGGGTCACAGCTTCGCCTCGCCGGCGGCCACCGCGGCCGCGTCGACGATCGCGAACATGAGCTCCCCCCGACAGGCGAGCTGGCCGTCGACGGTCGCCTTGACCTTGGCGCGACCCACCGGGCCGTGCACGGCGACGATCTCCGCCTCCAGGCGGATCGTGTCGCCGGGGACGCAGACGCGCTTGAAGCGCACCTTGTCGATGCCGGCGAACAGGCCGACCTTGCCGTCGGCCGGCCCGGCGGCCACGGCGCCGTCCTCAGCGGCAGCGGCGCTCGCGGCGGCGATCGTCGCCGTCTGGGCAAGCGCCTCGACGATGAGGACGCCGGGCATCACCGGGTTGCCGGGGAAGTGCCCGGCGAACCAGAAGTCGTCGGGCCGCAGCGTGCGGACGGCGACGCAGCGCACCCCCGGCTCGCCGTCGACGACCTCGTCGACGAGCAGGAACGGCGGCCGGTGAGGCAGGAACTCGAGTACCTGGTCGTGCGTGTACTTCACAGCGGCTTCAACTCCCGGGCGCGACGCAGATGGCGACGCTCGAGCTGGATGATGACGGCGGCCGCGGCGATGCCGGCGCCGAGGACGTTCTTGACGGGGATCGTGCGGCCGCCCGGCAGCGGGATGCGTCCGAGGATCTCGTCGAGCCTGTCGAGCGCGTCGTTCACAGCGCGGCCCAAGGGGCGCGGTGAGCCGGGGAGCGGCTCGGCTTCGACGGCCGCCATGACGCGCTCGGCGAAGCCCGGGGGGGCCGCCAGCTCGGCCCTGCCCCAGGCGGCCAGGGCGCCGCGGACCTCGCCCGTGTGGGCGAGTTCCTCGGCGCAGTCCGCGCAGAAGCTCAGGTGTCCCTGCAGCTCCGCGACCTCGAGATAGCCCAGCTCACCGTCGATGTAGCGATTGATGCGCTCGCGGAAGTAGCTGCAGTCCATCAGTCCTCCCGCTCGGCACGCAGCCGCAACCGCAAGGACGCCCGGCCGCGGTGCACCATGACCTTCACGGTGCCGAGCGGCCGCCCGGTGAGGTCGGCGATCTCCTGGTACGGCAGCCCGTAGATGTCGCGGAGCACCGTAGGCACCCGGTAGTCCTCGGGGAGGTCGTGGAGCGCCGCGGTGAGCGTCGCGGCGCTGATGCCCTCGCCGAGCTGCGGGGCGGTCCCGTCGACCAGCTCGGGCGTCTCGACGGGATCGGGGCGGCGCTTCTCCCGGCGCTGGTAGTCGATCGTCGACGACAGCGCGAGGCGAAAGAGCCACGTCGAGAAGGTCGCTTCGGAGCGGTACTGCGGAAGCTTGCGATAGCAGCGCAGGAAGGCCTCCTGCGCCGCGTCTTCAGCGTCGGTGAAGTTGCCGAGCACGTTGTAGGCCACCGAGTAGACCATTCCCTGATAGCGCTCCACGATGAGTTTGAACGCCTCCGCGTCACCCGCGGTCGCGCGCGACAGCTCGGAGGGCGTGGGGTCGGGCAGCAGTGCCCACTTATGAAGGTTAGACGTCGACACGGCGCAGGAAGTTACACACCTGGATGGGGGGCGATCCGGAGCAACTCAGTCTACACCCGCGTGGAGGAGGCGCCGGCAGGGGTCGTGCGGGGCGGGCGGCGGCGGGGCACTGCGCCTCGCCGCCGCCCCTCGACTCACTCCTCGACCGTCCGGCCGCGGCGGCGCGCCGTCATCCAGACGATGAGCCCGACGACGATCACCGCGGCGACGATGCCCACGACGATCAGCAGGGTCCTGTCGGCGCCGGCGTCGGCCGTCGCGGCAGTCGCGGTGGCCGGCTCGACGAAACGATACGCGTCGACGTTCATGTAGTTGTAGAAGGCGGCGCCGTCGTAGCCCTCGTAGTCCGACGGCGAGGGGACGACGCCCTGCCACTTGTCCCCGCGGTACGCCTCGAGCTGGTAGGGATACGCGAAGATCATGTAGGGAGATGATTCTAGGCGATCTCCTGCATGCGCTGCACCAGCGGGATGCGCTTCTCGACCTCGATGGTCTGTTCCTGCTCGGTGAACAGCTCCGTGTATTCGGGGTCGGTCCACAGCGTGTCGTTCCAGCCCTCGATCTGCTGCGGCGTCGGCACGCCCAGCATCATCTCGGGGTCGACGTCGTAGGTCCAGAACCAGATGTACATGTCGTAGTCTGGGGCGTAGGTGTCGCCCTTGTAGTTGTACTGGGCGTCCAGAAGGACCCCGGCGTCGACGATGCGGAGCGTCACGCCGACACCGACGTCTTTGAGCCATCCGGCGATGAGCTTGGCGGCTGTCTGGTTCTCGGGTGAGTCGGTGGTCACGTAGAGCCGGAGATCCAGCGGCTTGCCGTCCTTGGTCTCGCGGATGCCGTCGCCGTCGCTGTCCTCGTAGCCGGCCAGGTCGAGCTGCGTCTTGGCCTCCTCCGGATCGTACGCGTATGCCTTGTCGGCGGCGGGCTCCCAGTGGTAGTCGGAGTACGGCACGATGAGCGTGGATCCCACATCGGCCTGGCCGAAGAACGCCACGTCGACGATCTTCTGCCGGTCGATGGCCCAGTTGAGCGCCTGCCGGAACTTCTCGTCGAGCAGGACCGGGTTCCCCATGGAGTCCGGGCTGTCGTAGCAGTTGAAGCCGAGCTCGTTGAAGCGCCAGTGCGTGCCCTTGAGCAGGGTCACGCCCTCGGTCTGCTCCAGTGCCGGCACCTGGGCCTGCGGCAGCTCGATCGCAGCGTCGATGGCGCCTTGCTTGAGGTCGGCGGTCATCGTGTCGGCGCTCTTGTAGTTCTCGAAGATGAGCTCGTCGACCTTGGGGGCGCCACCCCAGTAGTCCTCGTTCGCCTCGAGCCGGATGTACTTGCCCTTGCTCCACTCGACGACCTGGAAGGGCCCGGAGCCGACGATCGGGGTGGGGTTGCGATAGGTGCTCGTGGCCGCCTTGGCGCTGATCTTGCCCCAGATGTGCTCCGGGATGATCGGCACGACCATCGCCAGCATGTTGGACTTGGGCTTCTCCGTGGTGATCTCGACGGTGGTGTCGTCGACGGCGGTCGCTCCCGTGATGCCGCCCGTGTAGACGGCGAGCGTCTGGAGGTCGTTATCGACGATGTAGTTGAAGGTGAAGGCGACATCCCCGGCGGTCAGCGGTTCGCCGTCCTGCCACTTCACCCCCTGGCGGATCTTGAACGTCCAGGTCGTGCCGTCCTCGGAGACGCTCCAGCTCTCGGCCAGCTCTGGTCGCGGCGAGAGGTCCTTCGCGTCGAAGCCGACCAGATAGTCGTAGTTGAGATGCCAGATCTCGTAGTCCTGGCCGAGGAGCCCGATGAAGGGGTTCAGGTTCTCGGGCTCCAAGAGCCAGCCGACACGGAACGTGGAGCCCTCGTCAGTCGCGGACGGGCTCGCGGCGAACGCCGAGGGCACGACCGCGAGCCCCATGAGCAGGACCATGATCAGGATGGTCGCTCTGGTGCCCGGATGCCGCCACATCTTCCTGCCGTATGTGTTCTTCATGACTCCCCCTGGTCGGATGGAGGGCCCGGTTTCCGGTCCCTCAGACTCGCGCGCCCTGGTCCTCGAGAGCCTCGGTGAGCATGGCTTCGAGACGGGCATCCTGCTCGGCCGTGAGCGTGAACGGCCGTTCTGTGGCGCGGAGAGCCGCGGTCTTCGCCCGGATGCGGTCCCCGAGCGTCTTCTCGCCCTCCGCCGCCCAGCGGTCGTGGACGGAGTGGTCGAAGGACTCCGGGATCCAGAACTCGCGGTGGTGCTTGCGCGTGTATCTGGTCGCCAGGTGATTGCCGCCGGGGCCGGCCGCGCGGATCTCGTCCAGCGCGAGGGCGTAGTCGTCGACGGGGACCTCCCGCATGAACTGGCGGGCGTAGCCCACGAGCTCGTCGCCCAGGACGATGGACTCGTAGCTGCTCTGCAGACCGGACTCGAGGTACCCGACGTCGTGCAGCATCGTGGCCCGCGAGAGCGAGCCGTAAGCCATGCTGAGCGCCGCCTCGGCGCTCCACTGCTCGTCCAGCGTCTTGGAGTCGGACATCCCGGCGTAGGAGAAGCTCGGCAGGCCGTAGTGGCGCGCCAGATCGGTGCCGGCCTGCTGCGCGAGCAGCGCGTCGGGCGCGACGTACGGATCCGTCATCGTGCGCATGTCCATGGCCCCGGCGCCGACGCCGTAGACGAACGGCGCGCCTGGGTTGACGTGCTGGTGAAGGACGAGACCGCTCAGCGTCTCGGCGTTGCCGACCAGCACCGACCCGGAGACGCTCCGGGGGCCGGTGGCGCCCATGTTCGGCGCCGGCGCGTAGATGAGCGGGATCTCGAGCTCCGCACAGCCGATCACCTTGGTGAGGGCATCCGGGTCGTGCATCAGGGGCGGCGACGGCATGGCGTAGATGGAGATGCTCTCCTTCTCGCCGCAGAGCGCCGCCATCTCCCGGATGCGGGGCAGCACGCTGCCGTCGCGCGGCGCGATCATCAGCGGCTTGCGGGTGCCGCGCAGCATGGCGACGACCTGCACGAGATCGTCGATCCCCTGCGGGGCGTCCTCGGGCAGACCCATGCTCATGACGAAGTCGATGTTCGGTAGGGACTCGCAGAGCGCGGCCATCCCCTCGACGTCGGCGCGCCTGACGCGACGCCGCCGGTCGTCGTCCGGGTCGCGCACGTAGAGCACGTCCGACCCGGTCCCGTAGTACACCTCGCCGTCACGGAGTGTCAGCGGCGAGGTGGCGCCGCCGCGAGGCTTGAGCTGCCACTCGCGTGGTGCGCTCCGCAGCGCCTCGTCGACGAGGCGCGCCGGCACGCGGACGCGCCCGCCCTCGACGTTCGCGCCGGCGGCCCGGAACATCGCGAGAGCCGGTTCGTACATGACCTCCACGCCGACATCGGCGAGCAGGTCGAGGGTCGCCTCGTGGACACGCTGGCACTCGGCGGCGCCCCAGACCGTGAGTGACGCCTGTGGCATTCGTTGACTCCTCTCGTGCGATCAAGTCGATAACTGACCTTCGCACTCAACATATTCGCGCTCAGATTGCCATGTCAAGCATGTATGCACCATTGCCATTCTTCACAAGTTGGCACCGAGCAAGGTAAGATGCGACAAGTACCCACCGTGCCGGGAGGACGTATGGATGAGCGGATCGCGGGTCCGAGCGGTCGCGATACGACGGTGTTCGCGCCGATCGGCGACGAGACCGCCTGCCTGACCTGGCTGTGGACGACGCTGTACGCGCCCGACGGCGCCAGCGCCGTCTGCCGCCACTGCCGCACGGTGCGGCGGTTCCACCGGGTGACCCGCCGGCGTGCCTACGCCTGCGACCACTGCGGCACCCAGGTCTATCCCACGGCGGGCACGTTCATGCAGGGCTCCGGGCTCAGCGTCGCGACGTGGTTCGTGGCGGCGACGCGGATCATGGCGAGCGAGGGCCGTGTCACTCCTCGGGTGCTGGCAACAGAACTGGGAGTGAGCTACAAGACGGCGCTGCGAATCAAGAAGAAGGTGGACCAGGCGGCTGCCGGAGGCAGCGCGGACGCCGCCCTGCTGGAGCGCCTCCGCCGCGCCGGCGGCGTCGGCGGCGCCGCGTCCGGCGACGCCACGCCCGTCCGCGACCGGTCGTCCAGAGCCCGGGAGAACATCCGCGCCGCGGCCTGCCGTGCCTTCGCGGCGCGCGGCCCGTCCGCCACCCGCATCTCCGACATCGCCCGCGAAGCGGGCGTCTCGAGCGCCATCATCCACTACTACTACAAGTCCAAGGACGAGGTGCTACTCGCCGCCCTCCAGTGGGCGAACGAGCACACGAGCCGGCGGCTGATCGAGCTCCGCGAGCAGACGGCCGACCCGCTCGAACTGCTGCGCCGGACGCTCGAGATGGCCGTCCCCTCGGAGGGCGTGCTTCGCGACGAGTACCTGCTGTGGATCGAGACCTGGGCGCGTGTTCGCCTGCACCCCGGACTCCTGGCCGAGTGCGTGACGATGTCGTCGCGCTGGACGGGCTTCCTCGAAGAAGTGGTCGAGGACGGCCGCCGCACCGGGGCGTTCCGGCCCGTCGCGCCGGCGGCCGAAGTCGCGCAGCGCCTCGTGGCGCTCTCCGACGGCCTCGCCTTCCGCTCGGCGATCGGCTACACCGGCATGCACGTCCAGCGTGTCAGCGAACTGCTGCTGGCCTTCGCCGCCGAGCAGGTCGGCGTGCCGGAGGAGGACCTCGCCGGCCGCTGACGCGGCCGCAGGCGCCGGGCGGCCGCGCCGCCGCTCACGCCTCCCGGCGGCTCGCCACGGCCGAGACGATCGCGTCGAGCTCGCGCCGGGTCTCGTCGGACAGGCGCGTCGTGCGCTCGGCCGCGAGCAGCTCGCGCGTTCGCTGCACGACCCTCTCGCGAAGACCGGTGCCTCCGGCGGCCTGCCAGCGTTCGTGGACGGAGTGGTCGAAGAGGTCGCTCCGCCAGAATCCCCGGTGGTGCTTGCGCGTGTACGGGCGGGCCAGGTGGTTCCCACCCGGCCCCACGGCGACGATCTCGTCGAGCTGCAGAGCCTCGTCGTCGAGCGGCAGATCCCGCAGGAAGGCGCGAGCGAACCCCGCGAGCTCGGCGCCCAGCACGATGCCTTCCTGGGCGCCGGCCATCCCGGACTCCATGTAGCCGAAGTCGTGGAGGAGCGTGGCGCGAGAGAGCGCCCCGAGCAGGGTCGTGATCGCCACGTCGGCGGCCCACTGCTCGTCGAGCGCCTTGGCGTCCGACGGCCCGGCGTAGGCCCAGCTCGGGACGCCGCAGGAGCGGGCCAGGTCGCAGGCGGCGAGGTTGCCGAGGAAGTGCTCGGGGATGACGTACGCGTCGACGGCGACGCGCATGTCGAAGGCCGAGGCGCCCACACCGTAGACGAACGGCGCCCCTGGACGTGCGAGCTGATGGACGCAGAGGCCGGCGAGCACCTCCGCGTTGCCGACGACGACGGCGGCGGACATCGAGGCCGGCGCCGTGGCGCCCGCGGACGGCGCCGGCGCCAGGATGGCCGGCACGTCCAGCCGGGCGCAGGTGATGAGCTTGTCGACGGCGTCGTGGTCGAAGCTGAGGGGCGGCGACGACATGATGAGGCAGCCGAAGCTGGCCGCCTCGCCGCACAGACCGGCCATCTCCCGCATGGCCTCGAGCCCGTCGCCACCGTGGCTGGTGGAGACGACCAGCGGCTTGGACGTGCCGTCCAGCATCGCCGCGAACTGCAGCAGGTCCTCCGAGGACAAGGCGGTGTCTTCGGGCAGACCCATGGACATGATGAAGTCGACCTGGTCGAGCTTGTCGCACAGGTCGGCGCTGGCCACGACGTCTTCGAGCCGCGCCCGGCGGCGCGTACCGGCGGCGGAGTCGTGGACGTACAGGCAGTCGGGGCCGGTCCCGAACCAGGACTCACCCTGCTCGACCAGCATGCCGCCTCGGCCCCGGCCGGGAATGGTGAAGGATGCCGGGGCCGTCGCGAGCGCCTCGTCGATGAGGGCGCCGGGGATGAAAGCGCGCGTGCCTTCGACGCGCGCGCCCGCCCCGGCAAGCAGAGCCAGAGCCTGAGGATGCCCGATCTCCACGCCGGCGCGCGTCAGCACGTCACGGCTGGCTCCGTGCGCCCGGGCACACGACGTCTCGTCCCACACGGTCATTGTCGCACGCGGCGGCATGGCCCTCCCCTCGCCTGAGATCGCGCCGGCCCCGGCGGGGCCGGCGTCACGGACCGGCTGTCGGCCTCACCCCACCCCGAGGATCGTCTTGGCGGTGGCCACGGCCTCGATCGCGTCCTCGGCGTAGCCGTCGGCGCCGATCTCGTCGGCCCAGGCGCGGGTGGTCGGGGCGCCGCCGATCATGACCTTGACGCCGTCGCGCAGGCCGGCTTCCTTGAGCGCCTCGATCGTCTTCTGCTGGTTGGGCATCGTCGTGGTCAGCAGGGCGCTGAGCAGGAGCAGGTCGGGGGACTCGGCCTTGACGCGCTCGACGAAGGTCTCGAC
>Ga0172370_10001475_pt1 | contig 35669 bp, 34 predicted proteins | sample LakKiv5m_FD_114538 | JGI IMG/M metagenome (GOLD analysis project Ga0172370, IMG submission 114538) | Freshwater microbial communities from Kabuno Bay, South-Kivu, Congo - kab_022012_11.5m | ecosystem: Environmental > Aquatic > Freshwater > Lake | place: Democratic Republic of the Congo...
CAGAGCAGGATTGACCAGGCGTTCAACCGAGACGAAAAAGGTGTCGAGGTCGAGGTGGACGATATTTTTGTTCAGGGTTAGCATAATATTAAGTAATGCTTTTTTTATTATCTTTGTCGTGTTTTTAATCAAATTTGAGACGATAATATAATCATTATTTTTAAAAACTCCAAAAAAATGTATTTTAATTCGAACATAAAATTTATGAGGAAGCGTCGCGGACGTACACAGGACGATATAGCCATAGCCCTGGAGATGAAACGGTCGACACTTAGCGGTTATGAAAACGGGGTTGCACAGCCGGCAATTGAGGCATTGATCAGGTTTTCAAACTATTTTAATATTGCTATTGATACATTGATCAGGGTGGATCTTCAAAAAATGTCTGAAAGTCAGCTAAGGCAGATGGAACGGGGATATGATGTATTCCTTAAAGGGAGCAATCTCCGCGTACTGGCTACAACAGTCAATCCTGACAATGAAGATAACATCGAACTGGTTTCAGAAAAAGCAAAAGCAGGATATGCCAGCGGTTTTGCCGACCCCGAGTATATCAGTATTCTTCCCACATTCCGGCTGCCATTCCTTTCAAAACAGAAAAAATACCGTACCTTCCAGGTCAGCGGTGATTCGATGTTACCCATAGAGCATGGAGCCTGGGTAACCGGTGTTTTTGTCCAGGACTGGACAACGATCCGTGATAAAGATGCATATATAATTCTGACAATAGAGGAGGGTGTGATCTTCAAAGTTGTTGAAAATCAAATCAGGAATGAGGGGAAACTGGTTTTACACTCATTGAATCCCGTGTATAAGCCATATGATCTGATGGTTAAGGATATCAGGGAAGTTTGGCAGTTCATCCACTTTATCAGTCCTAAAATTCCTGAAAACATTACAAACAATACATATCAGCTTGTCGAAACGGTCAGGCAACTGAAGCAGGAAATCAGGGTAATCCAGACCAAACTGAACCTTTAACCAAACTTATTTGAATGACCTGAAAAGAAAATTTAAGATTATTTTCACATTTTTGATTTATATTTGTTCACAATTCTCTCCCTTAATTCTCTTAACTATGAAAGTTGCAATTGTAGGATCCGGATATGTAGGTTTAGTTACCGGAACATGTTTCTCGGAAGTCGGTATTGAGGTTACTTGTGTTGACATTGACCAGAAAAAGATCGATAATCTGAAACAGGGCATTATCCCGATTTATGAACCAGGATTGGAAGAAATGGTGCACCGGAACATGAAAAAGGAACGGTTACATTTTACAACCAGCATAGTTGATGCTTTAGAAGACTGTGAAGTTATTTTCAGCGCTGTCGGCACACCTCCGGACGAAGATGGCAGCGCCGACCTGCAATATGTCCTAAATGTGGCAAAAGATTGCGGGAGGTACATGAAAGATTACCTGCTTATCGTCACAAAAAGCACTGTCCCTGTCGGTACTGCCGGAAAAATAAAAAAAACGGTTCAGGATGAACTTGACAAACGCGGAGTCCAGATTGAGTTTGATGTTGCTTCCAACCCTGAATTCCTTAAGGAAGGCGCTGCGATCGATGACTTCCTGAAACCAGACAGGATCGTTGTGGGATGTGATTCTCCCCGTGCTGAAGATCTGATGAAAGCCCTGTATAAACCCTTTACCCTGAATGGTCACCCGATAATATTCATGGATATCACTTCGGCAGAGATGACCAAATACGCCGCCAATTCCATGCTTGCAACCAAGATCAGCTTTATGAATGACATTGCCAACCTTTGTGAGATAGTTGGCGCAAATATTAATATGGTCAGAAAGGGTATCGGATCAGATTCACGCATCGGTAACAAATTTATTTATCCGGGTATAGGATATGGCGGCTCATGCTTCCCGAAAGATGTAAAAGCGCTGATACACACAGCCGACACGTATAAATATAGCCTGCGCGTATTAAAGGCGGTTGAAGCAGTCAATGACGATCAGAAAGCATCGTTATATAACAAGGTGATGCAGTTTTTCGGTGGGGATATAAAGGATAAAACCATTGCATTATGGGGCTTATCCTTCAAACCTCAAACTGATGACATGCGCGAAGCTCCCTCCCTGGTACTCATCCGGAAGCTGATCGGATCAGGTGCGAAGGTGAAGGCTTATGATCCTGTAGCCATGAATGAAGCTAAAAGGATCTTAGGTGATCAGATTGATTATGCCGACGATCAGTATGATGCACTCATCGACGCAGATTGCTTGTTACTTGTCACCGAGTGGCCTGAGTTTAAATTCCCTAATTTCAAGATTATCCGTAAACTTCTGAAGACCCCGGTCATCTTCGATGGCAGGAACATATATGAAATTACCGAGATGAAAAGAAATGGATTCAGTTATTTCTGTATCGGCATAAATACAAGCAATTAAATATATGTCAGGACATCGGAAACCTAACAGTTTTTAAACAGACTGTTAGGTTTTTTAATTTCTTACTAAATGTAATTTTATGATCAAAAAAAAGATCTTAATCACAGGCGGCGCAGGTTTCCTTGGATCCCACCTGTGTGAACGGCTGCTCAATGACGGAAATGAAGTTGTTTGCCTCGACAATTACTTCACAGGACAGAAACAAAATGTGGTTCACCTTCTGAAAAATCCGTATTTCGAACTGATCCGCCATGATGTGACAATGCCTTTTTTCATAGAAGTTGATGAGATATTTAACCTTGCATGTCCTGCCTCTCCAATTCATTACCAGTACAATGCCATTAAGACTGTTAAAACTTCAGTAATGGGAGCTATAAATATGCTTGGCCTTGCAAAACGTATTAAAGCAAAGGTACTCCAGGCCTCCACCAGCGAAGTATACGGAGATCCGGAAATTCATCCCCAGAATGAATCCTATTGGGGTCATGTTAACACTATTGGGCCCAGAGCATGTTACGATGAGGGGAAACGGGCTGCGGAAACATTATTTATAAACTACCATAAACAAAATAAAGTTAGGATTAAGATCATGCGGATATTTAATACCTACGGACCAAGGATGCATCCAAACGACGGACGTGTTGTTTCAAACTTCATTGTTCAGGCAATTAAGGGTAACGATATCACCATATATGGCGATGGATCCCAGACACGCAGTTTTTGTTATGTCGACGATCTTATTGAGGGTATGGTTAGGCTGATGGATTCGCGTGAAGAGTTTATAGGTCCGGTGAACATAGGGAATCCGAATGAATTTACTATTGCAGAGCTTGCCAGGATAACCATCCGTTTGACAGGTTCCAAATCCAAACTGATATATCTGCCGCTTCCTGCAGATGATCCGGCACAACGCCAGCCGAATATAGGTCTCGCCAGGAAAGAACTTGGATGGGAACCTAAAGTTGAACTCGTGGAAGGGCTGAAGAGGACTATTGAATATTTTAAGACAATAATATAAAATAGCGGAAAACGAATTCCTAAATAATCAAGACCAGCAGGGGATATAAAAATGACCATGAGTAAATCGTGAAAAAAGATAAATGAAAATACTGGTAACTGGAGCTAAGGGACAACTGGGGAGTGAGCTTAAGGAGCTCGCTACGTATTATCCGGAATATGAATTCATCTTTACAGATTATGAAGAATTGGATATAACTGATATAAGTTCCGTTTCGGAGTTTTATTTCAGTCTTCATCCCGTTGTGGTCATAAATTGTGCCGCTTATACAGCCGTTGATAAAGCTGAACAGGAACCGGAACTTGCTTTAAAGCTTAATTCCCTGGCAGTAAAAAATCTTTCTGATGCCTCCGTAAAATTCAATAGTCTCCTTGTTCATATCTCTACAGATTATATCTTTAATGGTAAAGGGCACAGACCATATGTTGAGACAGATACTCCGGAGCCAGTATCTGTTTATGCAAAATCCAAATATGATGGTGAAAAACAGATGCTGAGTGCTTGTCAGAAAGGAGTAATCATCCGTACATCCTGGCTCTATTCATCATTTGGAAATAATTTTGTCAAAACTATTTTAAAATACAGCAAAGAAAGGAGAAGTCTGGATGTGGTCTGCGACCAGATCGGTTCCCCCACATATGCCGGAGATCTTGCGCTGACAATCCTGAAGATCATTCCTGGAATTATTGACCATCATGGAATTGAAATATTTCATTATTCAAATGAGGGTGTTGCATCCTGGTTTGATTTCGCAAAAACCATCACGGAATTTGCAGGTATCAATTGTAAAATAAATCCCATTGAGACCAAAGATTACCCCCTCCCGGCATCGAGACCATTTTACAGTGTTTTAAATAAATCGAAAATAAAAGAAAGATTCGGGCTGGAAATTCCCTACTGGAAAGATAGCCTTGAAGAATGTTTAAAAAAATTGATTGATAAACCATGACCATTGACTCTGTTATATTGGAAAAAGCAAACTCCTGGCTGTCTGGCGATTTTGATGAAAAGATAAAAGAAGAAGTAACTGACCTTATTCAAAATAACCCGGCCGGACTGGTTGATGCTTTTTACCGCGATCTTGAGTTCGGTACGGGAGGTCTCAGGGGTATTATGGGTGCGGGGACGAACAGAATGAATAAATATACTGTTGGAATGGCCACACAGGGATTGGCAAACTATCTGAAGATGATGTTTCCTAAGATAGATCCCATAAAGATGGCAATTTCATTTGACACCAGAAACAACAGCAGATATTTTGCCAGAATAACCGCTGAAGTTTTATCTGCCAATGGATTCCGGGTGTATTTATTTGACGATCCCCGTCCGACGCCCGAACTCTCTTTTGCGATTCGTTATCTGGGATGTCAAAGCGGCGTCATGATCACTGCCTCACATAATCCTAAGGAATACAACGGCTATAAGGCATACTGGGATGACGGAGCTCAGTTTATTGCCCCTCATGATGTCAACGTCATAAAGGAAGTAAAGGAGATCACTTCCGTTGATGAAGTTAAATGGACAGGGGTCGAAGAAAATATCTGTACAACAGGTAAGGAAATTGATGATCTCTATCTTAAAAAAGTACTTTCCTTATCTCTTTCTCCGGGGGCAATCACAAGTCATGAGGATCTGAAGATCATATACACTCCGCTGCACGGTACAGGCAGGAAACTGGTACCTGAAATCCTTAATCAGTTTGGTTTCCGGACTGTATCTGTTGTAAAGCAACAATGCACCGCCGATGGAAATTTTCCGACCGTAAAATCGCCGAATCCCGAAGAGCAGAGTGCACTCGACCTGGCAATTAAACAAGCCGGGGAGATACATGCCGACCTTATCATGGCAACCGATCCGGATGCCGACCGGGTTGGGATAGCAATACGCAACAGTAAAGACGAAATTGTTCTCCTTAACGGGAACCAGACGGCTTCCCTGCTTTTTTATTACATGTTGCTTCGCTGGGAAGAACTTGGAAAGTTAAATGGAAAACAGTTTACAGTGAGTACAATTGTAACTACCGGATTACTTGAACAAATCTGCACCTCATTTGGTGTCAATTATTATTCTGTCCTTACCGGATTCAAATACATTGCCGATATTGTCAGGAAGAATGAAGGAAAGCTGAAGTATATCATAGGCGGTGAAGAAAGTTATGGTTATATGATCGGTGATTTTGTCAGGGATAAAGATGCAGTCAGTGCCTGTGCCCTTATAGCCGAATGTGCTGCTTGGTGTGCAGACCACGGGAAATCGTTGTTTGATTTGCTGATTGAGATCTACAAGAAGTACGGATTTTACAGCGAACGGCTGATTTCCGTCGTCAGAAAGGGAAAACTGGGCGCTGATGCGATAGAAGAGATGATGATTGAGTATCGTACAAATCCTCCTCTTTCAATCGATAACTCCAGTGTCATCAGAATAAAGGATTACCTTTCACTTAAAGACAGGGATTTGCAGTCAGGGACTGAGACGGATATCGACCTTCCCTCATCAAATGTATTGCAATTCATCTTAAACGATGGTAGTATTATCAGTATAAGACCATCAGGTACCGAGCCAAAAATAAAATTCTATTTTGGAGTTCGTCATCCATTAAAAGAGACTTCGGAATTTTATCAGGTTGAACAAATCCTTAATGAAAAAATTTCAAGAATCATAGCTTCTATGAAGTTGGAATAGATGTCACTTCTTGACTTTGCCGGTTATGAGGATACTTATCCGTGCCGGACTCTCACTTTGACTGTTCTGATTATCTCTTTTTTAACTTTTTTTAATCCTGCATCCGGTCAAAAAAATTCCACTGATTCACATAAGGACTCGTCTGTCAAAACAAAGTCGCAAAAATTCTACGATTCTGTCTATTATAAATTTTCCCGTAATAGATTCACGCATTTTCTTTACGATCTGGCTTTTGTCGACAAAAGATCAGGCGTCAGACCTGATTCCATGCAGGTCATCAACAGTGAGGCTCCGTTTAACGAGTACAGAGGCAGGATCATCAGGAAGATTTCCGTTAAAGTTCTTGATCCATTCGGGACGAGTGTAGATGATACATCTGCACGATGCAAAACAGATGCAGCCCGTGCTCTCAACAGCCTGCATGTCAACACACGCGACTTTATTGTACGGAGGAATATCCTTTTTGAAAAGGGTCAGGTTCTTGATCCCGTTGTACTTGCAGATAATGAGCGTGTACTGAGAAGCCTGCCATCTCTGGATAATGCAAAAATCCTTGTTTCCCGGCCTGATCCCTCAACCGATTCTGTCGATCTGACGGTGGTCGTTAAAGATGTGTGGTCAATAGGATTCGATATTCCATTGATTACTCCAAATCAACTTAAATACAGGATTTATGATGGTAATTTTTTAGGATTAGGCGATCGTTTCACAATAAAGATGTCAACCGAACTCTATCGCGCACCGTTCTTCCGCTTCGATGGTGTATCCTATACCTACACTAATATCGGTGGTTCCTTTATTAACGGAACATTTGAATATTCCCAGGATGACATCGGGAACCAAAGTATTATGATAGATTTTGAAAGACCGTTTCTTACAAACAATACCGTATGGGCAGGGGGAACAAATGTTGTCTGGGCCAGGAATGCACTGTTAATAGAAAATGATAAGGTTATAGTTTCTTACCTGAAAGATGAAAATCTTTGGTTAGGATTATCATTCCTGCTTAACAAACAGAATAATCCTTCACGGATTGTAGTGACTGAGGCAGTATACAGAAGAGTATATACATCACGACCTGAAATCTTTCCGGATTCAAACAAATCCTTTTACGATCATGTCAGGGTGCTGACCGGGATCACCTGGTGTAAAAATAATTACTACCTGACTGACTATGTAACAGAGATGGGTAAAACCGAGAATTTACCATATGGTCATAAGATACAGCTGACCTTCGGCCCTGATTATTCAAATTTTTATCAACGGTTTTATACCGGACTCAGCGTTTCGTTTGGCAGGTATTTTCAAAAAGTCGGCTATTTCCAGGCCTACGTTAAAGTAGGTGGATTTTTAAATCAGAATTCATTTGAGGACGGGGTTCTCAAAGCTAATGTCCAGTATTTTACTCCCCTTGTCGATTTTAAAAACAATCGTTACAAATTCCGGACTTACATTGCATCCGACTACCGGTACGGATTTAATTTCCTTACCAACAATCCTGATTATTACGATGCCAATCTCGATTTCAGAGTAAACAAAGTTGCTGAACAAAATATATTTTGGGGAACCGAAACACTGTCGACATGGCTGGCAACCCTGGTGTTCACTCCCTGGGATTTTTACGGCTTCAGGTTTACTCTAACTGGTATTATTGAAGGTGGTCTGATAGCGGATAAAGACCAGCCACTGTTAAACTCTTCTTTTTTTACAGGATTCGGAGCGGGAGTCATGATTAAAAACGACAATCTTATTTTTCCGACTTTTGTGATTGCAGGATATTTTTATCCAATGCTGACGGGTGGCGAAAAAATGTTTCAGGGTATCCTCACCTCAACTACGAATTATAATTTTTACGATTTCAATGTTACCGCACCATATGAAGAATCGATGGGTAACTGATAGTATGAAACTAAAGGTTACATTTGAAAAGTTAAAAACAAAGGATTTAACCGAACATGAACAAGCCTGAACAAAAAATCCCGGACGACCCGGTTTATTCTCGCAAAGTCCTTGAAATGATTACCGTCGCAAATGAATTTTGTCTTTCACTGGAAAAATCAGTTGAATATAGCCAAACTGAATTTCTGGGATTTCTTCAGAAAATCCTGCCGCTTATATATCTCAAAGCCTCATTGTTACCGGATATAACTGTTGAAGATGAAAGCGCTACTGAGCATTATCTGACCGAGGAGCAATGGGAATCGATATTCAATGAATTACGTCAGAAGCTGGCGGAAGGTGATATTTTTTATTACATCGAGCATAACAGGAACAATGAACCTGGACCTATAAAGGGAAGTATATCAGAATGTCTTACCGATATTTATCAGGATCTTAAGGATTTTCTGCTTCTATATCAGAAACCCCTGAAATCTTTCAAAGAGAATTCTATCAGGGACTGTAAATATTTATTTGAAACCCGTTTCGGCTTTCGTCTGCTTGATGCGCAGACTGCTATTCACAATTTCCTCTACCAAAATGATGAAACAACCGCGGATTTTTGATAGGGTTTAGCTTCTTCACTCGTGATAACTTTTTTATCTTTGTAAAAAACCGGCTCATGATCGATCGTAAAAAATTTCAGGAGAATTTCCAGTATTTTGATAAAGATGTTGTAATTGAAATCATAGATATTTTTGAATCAGAGTATCAGGAACGATTCACGAACCTGGAAAAAAATGTTAATGAACTGGATTTTATCCAGCTGAAGTTCAATGCACACAGCCTCAAGGGTGTGGTCGCCAACTTCATGGATCCTGTTACGATAGAGCTTTCACGTAAATTGGATGAAGTTGCGAAAAACAAAGAAAATAACGGCCTCCTGGAACTGTTTACCCTGTTAAAGACATCATGTGACTCTTTGTTAACAGAACTCCGGGAAATCCGGAAAGATCTTATTTCCTGATCCGTAACTTGTCAAGCCTGTTCAGACCTTCAACCGCATTCGGATAATTCACTTCGATCTTTAAAGCCTGCTTATAGTCGGCATATGCCTTATCATAATATCTCATTAATTCATTTGCATATCCCCTGTTGAAATAAGCCTCATAATATCCAGGATCCGCTTTAAGGGCAGCCGAAAAGAAGGATACTGCTGAAGGAAAATCTTTCAGATAGACCAGGTAGATATACCCGATGTTGTATGGAGCATTCCGGAAAGTAGTATCGGTTTTTTGCAATTTTTTATATAATTCGATTGCCTTATAATACTGTCCCGTCTCCTGGTAGAACATTCCTAAAAGATACAGGGCCTCCTTGCTCTCAGGACGAATGGCCAATGCGTTTTTAAGATAATCGGCAGCAATGGCATCTTTCTTAATTGAAAATAATTCACCAAGTTCAATGTATGCTTCAAAATAGCCCTGATTCTGATCTACGGCCTTAAGAAGGTCAGTTACAGCTTTATTAGTATCGCCGGTCTCAAGGAATGCGATCGCTCTTGTAAAATATCCTTCAGGATTTACATCGCTTACCGAGAGTGACTTTTTGATATACTCGAATGTCTTGGGATAATCCCTGATTATAAGGTTGAGCTTAGCCATTTTCAGTAAAGCTAATTTGCTTTCAGGATCAACATTTATGGCCTTAGTCAAAGCTTCTGTGGCACTCTGGAGCTGCCCCATAAGCAAATATATCTCAGATAAAGTGACATAAAGATCTGCACTCTTTGGATCCATTGAAATTGCCATGTTGATATCTTTCAGGGCATTATCAAATTGGTGGTCGTCATAATAAAATTTTGCCCTGGCATGATAAAGCCCTGGATTGTTGGCATCATCAGCAATTTCTTGGTTGAGATTTTCAAGTACAAGTCTTGCAGAATCTGCAGCATTTTTCAGCTTAACTTCAGTCCCTCCCCGGTTACAGGCGATCACTCCAACGAATGCGACAAAGAGCCAGACCGGCAACCATTTTTGCATATTACCTCAGATTTTTTAAGGCATCCGTTATTTTAAGTTCAAGTTCATCTGCCAGTTCAGGATTATCCTGAAGGATCTTTTTAACTGCATCCCTTCCCTGTCCCAGTTTCGTATCGCCATAGCTGAACCATGATCCGCTTTTTTTGATTATATTTTGATCAACAGCAAGATCAATGATCTCAAAGCATCGTGATATTCCCTCACCAAAAATTATATCAAACTCCGCTTTCCTGAATGGCGGGGCCACTTTATTTTTTACTACTTTCACCTTCACCCGGTTGCCAATGGCCTCATCCGCTTCCTTGATCTGTGTTTGTTTACGTATATCCAGACGTACTGAGGCATAAAATTTTAATGCGTTCCCGCCGGTTGTAGTCTCAGGATTTCCGAACATTACACCTATTTTTTCACGAAGCTGGTTAATAAAAATACAACAGGTTGCTGTTTTGCTAATTGTGGAAGTAAGTTTACGCAATGCCTGCGACATAAGTCTGGCCTGAAGACCCATCTTTGAATCCCCCATTTCTCCTTCGATCTCACTTTTTGGGGTCAGCGCTGCAACAGAGTCAATGACAATAATATCAATTGCACCAGATCTTATGAGGTTATCTGCGATCTCAAGGGCTTGCTCACCGTTATCCGGCTGTGATACCAAAAGGTTTTCGACATCTATCCCAAGTTTCTGAGCATAGAATCTGTCAAAGGCATGCTCGGCATCTATGAAGGCGGCTATACCTCCATTTTTCTGGGATTGGGCAATGGCATGAAGTGCAAGTGTCGTCTTGCCTGAAGATTCAGGACCATATATCTCAATGACCCTTCCTTTAGGTAATCCGCCAATCCCAAGCGCTGCATTCAGACCGATCGATCCTGTTGGAATCACATCCACAGGATCGTTAGGCTGATCTCCAAGACGCATTATTGTTCCTTTTCCATATGTTTTATCCAGCTTGTCCATCGTGAGCTGTAAAGCCTTCAGCTTTTCCTTGTTAACTTCATTTGTCATAATCTTATCTCCTATTGACTAACTGCAATTGCTGCAGATTTATTTATAAATACCCTTCAGGTTCATGCCATCCCAATCAAATTGTAACATTCCAAACCCAGTATTTCAGATCAATTATTATCCTTTATCGGTTTAGCAGGTAAAAGGTGATACATCAATCAAAAAAAATTATGAATCAAAAATAAAAATTTATCGGAGTGAGCTATCTTTATTGCTTCCTGAGTTATCAACAAATTTAAGATTTCATCTTCGTTTCATAAAATCTGCACCATGACTTAATTCCACATTCTGAACACTTCGGTTTACGTGCCTGGCATATATATCTCCCGTGAAGTATCAACCAGTGGTGAGCCCTGGGTATCAGACCCTCAGGTATGTGTTTTACCAGTTGCAGCTCTGTTTGCAGTGGTGTTTTCGCGTTTCTCGTCAGGCCAGTTCTTGCAGCCACCCGGTGAACATGTGTATCTACGGCCATTGTGGGTTTGTTATAAATCACTGCTGCAATGACATTAGCGGTTTTGCGACCAACACCAGGCAACATTTGAAGTTTTTCGATATCGGAAGGCATAACTCCGCCGAATTTATCTATTAAAAGTTTTGCCATTCCGATCAGGTTCTTTGTCTTGTTATTTGGATATGAACAGCTTTTTATCAGGCTAAATACCTTCTCAGGATTTGCTTTTGCCAATGAGGATGCGGTAGGGAAATGTTTAAAAAACTCCGGTGTAATCATATTTACCCTTTTATCGGTGCACTGCGCTGACAGAATGACGGAAACTGCAAGTTCATAAGGATTTTCATAAACAAGCTCCGTATCAGCAAATGGTTGGGTTTGACTGAAATAATTTATGATTCCATTGAACCTCTCGTCTATCTTCATGAAAAAATGTTTTGACAAAATTACCATTAAATCCTGCCGAAAAAGTAAGTTTGCATAAGATTAACTCCCATGAAATTGTATGATCTGGTTATTGCAGGCGCCGGTCCTGCAGGTTGTACTTTGGCTCTGAATCTGGCTGGTTCAGGATTGAAAATTGCAGTAATCGAGAAGGATATTTTTCCCCGAAAAAAAATATGTGGTGATGCTTTGAGCGGAAAAGTAATGAATGTTCTCAAACGTTTGCCAGGTACTATCTATCAGGATTTTTTAGCAACGGTGGAGAAAGAACCATCACTTGGGATCCGGTTCGTCAGTCCTGACCTTAAGGAACTTGATCTGGCCTTCGTTTCAGATACAAATACAGGTTTAGAGGCTCCCGGTTATATATGTTCTCGGTACAGGTTTGACGAGTTCCTGTTCAAACAGCTTGGTAATTTTCCAAATATTGATATCTTTCAGGGAACAAGAATTACCGGTGTCTCTGTAACAAGCGATAACGTTTCGGTGGTGACGGATAAAGGTGAGTTTCGGTGCAGTCTCATAGCAGGAGCCGATGGGGTACATTCGATTATCCGTAGCAACCTACTGACATCCGAGTCCATGATGACGCATCATTGTATCGGGATCAGATCATATTATAAAAATGTTTCCGGTCTTCATCCTGATAATTTTATTGAACTGATATTTCTCAGGGAGTTGTTGCCGGGTTATTTCTGGATCTTCAAAGGCCATGAAAGTATTGCAAACGTCGGATTGGGTATGCTTCAAACACAAATCATCAACAGAAGGATTAATCTTTCAAAACTTTTAAACGATCTTGTGAAGCATCATCCTTACCTGTCTTCCCGTTTCAAAAATGCTGAATCTATAAACAAGCCGGAGGCACACGCTCTTCCTCTCGGCACCTTAAAAATGAAACGGTCAGGTAATCGTTTTCTTTTATTAGGTGACGCTGCTTATCTTGTCGATCCATTCTCGGGTGAGGGAATAGGTAATGCCATGTCAAGCGCTGAGTGCGCAAGTCAGGCTATCCGTAATTGTTTTGAAAAAAACAGTTTTACTGAACGCGATCTCTCCGGGTACAATGAGGTATTGAAAAGAAGACTTGGGAATGAACTCAGGGTAAGCGGAGTAATCCAGAGATTATCCCGGTCACCGGCGCTTTTTAATTTTGTTATTAATAAAGCAAATAAAAACAGTGATGTAAAGGATTTACTTAGAGGAATGTATACTGATGAAAGCCTTAGGGAAAAACTGACCAGGCCTTCCTTTTATATAAAACTGCTTTTATTTTGATGTTTCTCCCCTGAGAATTGTAATTGAACCGTGATAGACGTCATTACCGAATTGACCAATTCCCTTGAATACGTAATAATAAATTCCTTCCGCCAAATTTCCACCATCCCAGTCACCGCTTTTATAGTTGGTTTTTCCATAGACTTTTTTACCCCAGCGATCATAAACAACAAATTCATTACTTAAATAAACTTCCAGCAGATCAAGTTCCATATCATCAGGTTTGCCATCTATTTTTTCTCTGATAACTAAATAATCATTATTGCCGTCGTTGTTTGGCGTGATAACATTGGGAATAAACAGTTCAATAATTCTGACAACAATCTCTTTAAAAACCACAGTATCACAACCATTTACATCTGTTATTTGAAGTTTTACCGCATATGTTCCCTCATTTGCAAAAGTATGAATGGCCGGATTGACATTCGGGATTTTTACCGAGTCACGGAAATCCCATGTCCAATTGGTGATATCCTGAATTAAGGAATCCGGGAACGAAATTGTAATAGTTGGATTCGTCAAAAAAACCGTATCACCTGGTAATACGTTAACTTCAATTTTTGGAGATTTTAGTACATCCACGAAATAGCTGCTGTCGATGGTACATTTGTTGGAATCGGTAACAAAAAGCCAGTATTTTCCCGGGCACAATCCAAAAACGATCGTATCCTGTGAATGTCCCCCACCCCAGTTATATGTGTATGGCGGCAATCCCCCGGAGACCAAAGCTTTAAACTGACCCTTGCAAACACCCCTGCATCCTAATTCATTATACCTGTACAGTGTATCGAATATGATTTTTGAAAACATAGCCAGACGGCCATCATTACTGATCGCTGAATCTGCCCCTGATCTGACGATACACCGGTAAGTTGCGGTATCACCATCATCAACCGAAGGGAAGGTAAGGATTGTAGCCGTTTCCCCCGGGATGTATATGTTATTTCTTTGCCAGCGATAATAAACCGTGTCCGTTCCGTTTCCTGAAACTTTTGCAACAAAAGCAATGCTATCGCGAACGCAGGCGGTAGTATCTGTTGGAGTTACAACACATATGAGCTGGCTGAAAGCTGTTTGCCATAAAAACCAGAAAAGTAAAAGAAATCTGTACTTCATGAAGGTGAATTCGGGTATAAAATTAAGAATTTCTATGATTTCCTTTGACATAAATTCCTATCTTTCGCAACGGCAAGGTTTTTGATAAGCGCCATCCAATTGAAAGGAAATATATTATGAATTTTAACAATTTCACAATTAAGGCTCAGGAGTCGGTTCAGAAGGCACAGGAAATTTCAGTGGCCCGACAGAACCAGTCTATTGAGAATGCACATTTACTCAAAGGAATACTCACGGTAGATGAGAATGTCATTCCTTATCTTCTTAAAAAACTGAATGTCAACCTGCCGCTCTTGACGAAAGCGCTGGACAAGATATTGGATTCCTATCCGAAAGCAAGCGGCGGTGAGGCTTTTCTCTCAGCCGATGCATCAAAAGCCTTACAGAAGGCAATATCATTTGCTCATGAAATGAATGATGAATTTGTTTCCATAGAACATCTGCTACTGGGTATTTTAGTTTCCAATGATACCACGTCTCGTCTTCTTAAAGATAACGGTCTGAATGAAAAAGATCTTAAAACCGCTATAAAACAGCTTCGTCAGGGAAGTAATGTAAAAACCCAGACCGCAGAAGACACCTATAATGCGCTGATGAAATATGCTAAAAATCTCAATGATCTGGCCCGTGATGGAAAGCTTGACCCTGTGATCGGAAGGGATGAGGAAATAAGACGGATTCTTCAGATACTTTCACGAAGAACTAAAAATAATCCGATCCTTATAGGCGAGCCGGGGGTAGGGAAAACGGCGATTGCCGAGGGGCTTGCACACAGGATCATCGATGGTGATGTTCCGGAGAACCTGAAATCGAAACAACTTTTCTCACTCGATCTCGGTGCGCTGATTGCAGGGGCTAAGTACAAAGGGGAATTTGAGGAACGACTGAAGAGTGTTGTAAAGGAGGTGATCTCATCCGACGGGGATATAATCCTTTTTATCGACGAGATACATACACTGGTTGGCGCCGGAGCCAGCGAAGGCGCAATGGATGCTGCGAACATCCTTAAGCCAGCACTGGCAAGGGGAGAATTAAGGGCTATAGGTGCAACCACACTCAAGGAATACCAGAAGTACTTTGAGAAAGATAAGGCGCTGGAACGTCGTTTTCAACCTGTTATGGTCGATGAACCCTCAGCTCTTGATGCGATTTCGATCCTCAGGGGATTGAAAGAACGCTATGAAACGCATCATCATGTAAGGATAAAGGATGAGGCAATAATCGCAGCCGTTGAGCTTTCACAGCGCTATATTTCAGACCGGTTTCTCCCTGATAAGGCTATTGACCTGATCGACGAGGCGGCCTCTAAACTACGTCTTGAAATCAACTCATTGCCTGAAGAACTCGAAAAGATAGAGCGTAAAATTCGTCAGATGGAAATTGAACGTGAAGCGTTTAAACGGGAAAATGACAAAGGAAGATTGAAGCTGCTAAATGAAGAGATCGCCAATCTGAATGACGAGCGGAATGGACTACGGTCAAAATGGCAGACAGAAAAGGACCTCGTCGAACAAATCCAGTCAAGGAAAAATGAGATCGAATCTCTCAAACTCGAGGCTGAACAGGCAAATCGCAGCGGAGATCTCGGTAAAGTAGCTGAGATCCGGTATGGAAAGATTCCCCAATCGGAGAAAGAAATAGAGTCGTTCAAGGCAAAGCTTTCGGAAATCCAGAAAGATTCTCCATTGGTCAATGAGGAAGTCGGTGCTGAAGAAATCGCTGAGATCGTTTCAAAATGGACGCAAATACCGGTCAGCAGGATGTTACAGACCGAACGGGATAAGTTGATGAACCTTGAAACCGAATTACATATGAGGGTTGTCGGCCAGGATGAAGCAATAAGCGCAATATCCGATGCCATCCGGCGCAGCAGGGCCGGGCTTCAGGATCAGAAACGGCCGGTAGGCTCCTTTATCTTTCTCGGAACCACCGGTGTTGGTAAAACAGAACTGGCCAAGGCTCTGGCGGAATTTCTTTTCAATAATGAGAATAGCATGGTCAGGGTAGATATGTCGGAATACCAGGAAAGACATACTGTTTCGAGATTGATCGGAGCGCCTCCGGGGTACGTCGGCTATGAGGAAAGTGGTCAGCTGACAGAAGCAGTGCGCCGTAAACCATATTCCGTTGTATTATTGGATGAGATAGAAAAGGCACACCCTGATGTTTTCAATATCCTGTTACAGGTACTGGACGATGGACGGCTGACTGATAACAAAGGACGGACTGTTGATTTTAAGAATACGATCATTATAATGACTTCCAATATCGGTTCACACATCATTCAGGAGAATATGGAAAAACTGACTGAAAAGAACCGTGATGAGGTTATCAACAGAACCCGTGAACAGGTTTTTGACTTACTAAAGAAAAGTATCCGCCCTGAATTCCTTAATCGGATTGATGAAATTATAATGTTTCAACCGTTGTCAAAGGACGAAATAGCAAGAGTGGTTGAATTGCAGCTCCGTCTTGTTCAAAAGATACTGGAAAAGAATGACATCCGTTTGAAAGCCACGAAAAAGGCCATTGCATATATTGCGGCATTAGGCTTTGACCCACAGTTCGGCGCCCGCCCGATTAAAAGAGTGATCCAGAAAAACGTCCTCAACGAACTGTCAAAACTGATAATTGAAGGGAAAGTCAGCAGGGAATCAGGAATAATCCTTGATGAAAAAGAGGGAAAGTTATTTTTCAGGAATGATTAACTTTCCATCCTCATAAAATTCCTGTTTCGAGATTGTTCCGTTTTCATTATAATAAATCCATTTACCGTTCTGGTGGCCGTTTGCATATTGTCCGCTAAGCAGGATCTTTCCTGAAGAATAGAATGCAATGAATGGTCCCTCCTTTTCGTTATTCCTGAAAGTACCCCGCAATTTAAGTTTGCCATCTGAATAATACTCTTCCCATAATCCATCCCTGAGACCCTCATTCCAGGTTGTTATTCCTGCCAGTCCGCCCTGCAGGAAAAAGGTTTTTGATATTCCTGATTTAGCGCCGGCCTTATACTCCTCTTCAGATAAAAGGTTCCCGTCAATCTGACTGAAAAATTGCCATACGCCCTCTTTTTTCTCATTCAGATAGTTTCCTGCCGCCATTTTCATCCCGTTAGGAAAATAAGAGACCGTATTTGCTCTTCTTCCGTTATCAGAATAAACAGAGACCGCCTTTAATTTCCCACCCGGATAGAAATACCGGAACTCACCAACCGGAATACCCTCCCTGAAATGACCCTCATAGATTTTATTTCCAAGGGAATCGCATTTTCTCCAGTATCCTGTTTTTTGTCCTCTTGAATCGAATGCATTAACTGAATCCTGGCTAAAAGATGATCCAGAACAAAGAAAGACAAAAATGAAAAGGGGGACAAGGCGAAGCATAAAGTCTGAAATAATTACTTTTGCAAAGTAAATAATTATTTTCCTTGTACACTGTTCCATCAAAATTGCTTGAGAACGCTGTCAGTGAACTTGCCAAACTGCCGGGAATTGGCAAAAAGACTGCACTACGCATGGCTCTTCACCTCCTGAAGCGAACTGCCGAGGAGGTGGAATTTCTCGGTTCATCCATCATAAAAATGCGCAAGGAGATTATTTATTGTACCGATTGCGGGAATATTTCAGATAACGAACGCTGTGAAATTTGTGCAAATCCGAGAAGGGATCACACCCAGATTTGTGTTGTTGAGGATATCCGCGATGTCATTGCCATTGAAAATACAGGGCAATACACTGGAGTGTATCACGTTCTCGGCGGTATAATTTCACCGATGGAAGGAATCGGTCCTCAGAATCTGAATATGGATTCGTTGACGCGACGAATTTCTCAGTCGGAAATCAGGGAGGTAATTCTGGCTTTGCCCACAACCATTGAGGGAGATACAACAAACTTTTATGTGTATAGAAAGCTGAAGGAATCCAATGTTAAAATAACCGCAATTGCCCGCGGGATTTCGATCGGTGATGAACTGGAACATACCGATGAGGTAACTCTCGGACGTTCTATTCTGAACCGGACTCCTTATGAGACGTACGTCTCTAAAAAATAACTGGTTTGGTTACTCAAGCTTGAACAATTCAAGCTGATTGACTTTCCCGTGGTTGTTGTTCACCTCTAGATTTATATAATTCTGAAGAAAAGGACGGATGGCTTTCTTAATAATCTTGTTTGGGGTCGTCCTGCGGGATCTGCTGAAATTGACGAGGGATTTTTTCTGCCGTGAGGTTATTTTTATAGTGATTGTTTTATAACGCAATGGTTTCCGTTTTTTTTTACTCTTTTTTCTGAGCATGCTGTTTAACGGTTAATGATAATTTGCATGAGATCATTCAGAATCTTTTTGGCAAGATTCTCCGCTTTCTCAGGCATATCGCTCTCTGCGTAGATTCTTATTAATGGCTCGGTATTCGATTTTCGTAAATGAACCCATTCGCGATCGAAATGAATCTTTACCCCGTCAATGATCTCAATCGGCCTTGACCGGTAAATCCTGGTTATTTTAGCCAGTATCTTCCCGATATCCATATCAGGAGAAAGTTCAATCCTGTTTTTTGAAATATAATAATCTGGATACAGGTATCTGAGGGCAGAGCATTTTTTTCTGCTTTTCACGAGAAATGTCAGAAATAGGGCAATCCCGGCCAGTGCATCCCGACCGTAATGAAGTGGTGGATAGATCACACCTCCGTTACCTTCTCCTCCGATCACGGCCTTCTTCTTCTTCATCATTTCAACAACATTCACTTCACCTACTGCAGAAGAATAATATTTACATCCATGCGATTCTGTCACAATTTTCAATGCCTGCGTCGATGACAGATTTGAGACTACATTTCCTTTTTTATTTCCAAGGATATAATCTGATACCGCCACCAGTGTGTACTCTTCGCCAAAGGGTTCTCCTTTTTCATTGACTATAGCCAGCCTGTCTACATCGGGATCAACGACAAATCCAATATCTGCCTTATTTTTTATGACCAGGCGGCAGAGCTCATGAATGTTTTCAGGTAATGGCTCCGGATTATGGGGGAATTCTCCGGACGGATCACAATAGAGCAGATCAACTTTTTTTACTCCCAGGGCATCTAATAAAAGTGGCACGGCGATTCCCCCTGTACTGTTGACAGCGTCAACCGCTACCCTCAGGTTTGCCTTTTTTATTGTTACCGGATTAACGAGCGGAAGATCAAGTATCCTCTCAATATGTTTCCGGATAAAAGTATCATCGGCTTTATAACTGCCAAGCTGGTTTATCTCTGCATATTGATAATCTTCCCTATCAGAAATAGCGAGAAGTTCCTTACCATCCTGGTCAGAAAGAAATTCCCCAAAATGGTTCAGGAATTTCAAGGCATTCCACTCTTTCGGATTATGACTTGCCGTAATGATAATACCACCCCCGGCCATGAGTTCCGTGACAGCGATCTCAGTTGTTGGAGTTGTTGTGAGGCCGAGGTCAATCACATCTATTCCCATTCCGGTCAATGTTCCCACAACCAGATCATTCACCATCTTACCTGAAATTCTGGCATCTCTTCCAACGACCACCTTTATTTTTTTTTCAGAGGTCGATTGCTTAAGCCAGATTGCAAATGAGGAAGTAAATCGAACTATATCCACCGGCGTTAATCCTTCTCCTGGTATTCCTCCTATTGTTCCTCTTATACCTGAAATTGATTTTATCAGGGGCATAAACCGGTTTTTAGGCAAATGTATAGTTTTTCATTTCACTCCATCTGTATTGTTCAAAAAAAGTAATATCTGTTCGATCAGGGCACATCTGATAATGCTATTTTTTTTAACTTTGCAAACATGCGGATTCAGCTCAATCCGGACAAAAATGTTGCATGGAAGAATCTTTTGAATCCTTTTTTGATCAGGAAACGCTTGCACTCGTCAGGCGTTTTGAGGACATGATCAGGCAGAATGAACAATACTTTTATGATGTCAGCGAATTCGAGGATATAATTGATTTCTATTTCTTTCAAAATGACCTTCCTAAAGCTTATCAATGCCTCAGCCAGGCGCTTGAACAACATCCGGATTGCCTGGAACTGTTACTTAAACAGGCACAATACTTCATAAACGTTGGCCTCAGTGATGATGCTGCCCGGCTAATGACTGAAATTGATCTGATTGATTCTGCCGATCACGAAATACATTTTACAAAAGGGTCCTTATACAGCCAGATTGAAAATCCGGAGAAGGCAATTGATGAATATATAAAATCGTTGGAAGGAGCTGATTATCCTGATGATATATATACAAATATAGCCTATGAATATGAGAACCTTGGAAATTATGATAAGGCAATCGAGAATTTACTGAAAGCCATTGAAACCGATCCTGATAATGAAGCCGTATTATACGAGTTATCATTTTGTTACGAGGTTTCACAACAAACTGAAAAAGGCATTGTATTTCTTCAGGATTTTCTGAATAAACACCCTTATTCCAAAGCTGCCTGGTTTAATCTTGGCATCGCATACAGTAATCAGGAGCTTTTTGAGAACGCAATTGATGCCTATGACTATGTGATTGCCATTGATGAAACTTTTGCTTCAGCATATTTTAATAAAGCAAATTGTTATGCAAACCTGGATAATTACGATAAAGCGATAGAAACTTATTTTGAAACGTTCTATTACGAAGATCCGGAAGCTGTTACATATTATTACATCGCTGAATGCTATGAAAAACTGAGACAATTTGGCTCATCGCTAGAATATTATAAAAATGCAATCTCCCTTGATCCTGAATTTGCCGATGCCTGGCTGGGAGCTGGCATATCATATGACGAACTAGGAAAGCCTCAGAATGCCCTGCCCTATGTCAGGAAAGCCATCAAACTGACTCCGACATTACCCGAATATTGGTTCATTCTGGGTGATCTGCAGATTAAACTTTCAAAAATTGAGGATGGAATCGCCTCTTACCGGAAAGTAATTGAGCTTGATCCCGACGATCCGGAGATATGGCTTGACCTGTCGGTTGTTTATGCCGAGATGAAAAATTTTGAAAAAGCATATGATATTTTAGTCGAAGGGTTGCGCTGGCACAAGAAACATCCTGATTTTTATTACGGGATGGCATACTATCTTTATCTGGAGGGCAAAGCAAGCCAGGCGGGTGAGACTTTATCAAAAGCCCTCACAATGGATTTTGAAGGTTACAAACGGCTGTTTAAAATCTTTCCTGATGCAAAAAACCATCCTGCTGTTATCAGGATGATAGAATCTTTTAAAAAATAATAAAAAAGTGCCCATATGATGAATGCTCAACTTCCGTTTTTGCCGGAAAGAACTTCGAAACCAAGACAGACTGGAATTTCTATGGTGATGGACAAAGGCATGAGCCTGCGTGAAGCCGAAGATTTTGTTGCTAATTCGAGCGATTATACAGATTTTATCAAGCTTGGTTTTGGTACTTCACTTGTTTGTAAGTGTGTCGCCGAGAAAATCAAACTTTATAAAAAAGCAAATATAAAGGCATATGTCGGAGGTACGCTGTTCGAAGCGTTTGTGATACGGGATAAGTTTGACGAATTCCGCAAGTTTATTGACAGGTTTGGAGTGGATACGGTTGAGATTTCAGACGGATCAATGTCGATGGACCATGATATAAAATGCGAATATATCCATAAGCTTTCCAAAGATTATACTGTTTTGTCGGAAGTGGGTTCAAAAGAATCAGGAATACTGATAGCTCCGAGCCGTTGGATTGAAATGATGCAAAAGGAGTTGCAGGCCGGATCAGTCAAAGTTATCGGAGAGGCAAGGGAAAGCGGCAATGTCGGTATTTACCGTCCTACCGGGAAAGCCCACGTGGCATTGATCAATAAAATCCTTGTGAAGGTGCAGAGCGATAAGATAATCTGGGAAGCTCCGTTAAAATCACAACAGGTGTGGTTCATTAAAAATTTCGGAGCTAACGTTAACCTGGGAAACATTCCTCCTGCAGAAGTTATACCCCTTGAAACCTTGCGTCTGGGATTGCGGGGCGACACCTTTTTCCAGTTCCTGCCGACAAAATTTAAAAAATACCAACCAAAATAATTTTCAGGATGAGACGCTACGGCCTGACAGGTTATCCGTTAACCCATTCATGGTCGCAAAGTTTTTTTAACGAAAAATTCAAAGATGAAGGTTATACCGATTGCAGGTATGAGCTCTTTCCAAAATGTGATCTTTCAGGATTCCGGGAATGGATCTCCGCTCAGCCGGATCTTTTAGGTTTAAATGTCACAATACCCCATAAAATTTCAATCATCAATTTTCTCGATGAAACAGATAAAGTTGCACTTGAAATCGGCGCCGTTAACACTATTAAAATAAAATGGATTTCTGATAAACCAATACTTAAGGGATTTAATACTGACGCCTACGGATTCCGGAACTCATTACCTCAGCCATCCGGACATCATCATGCTTTGATCCTGGGAACAGGAGGAGCTTCAAAGGCAGTCGCAAAAGTATTTGACGATATCGGAATAGATTTTAAATTTGTTTCACGCAAACCTCAGTCAGTAAGATGCATCTCTTATAAAGAACTTGATTCCAAAGAAATGAACTGGGCTACAATGGTGATCAACACAACACCACTTGGGATGTATCCACAGGTTAACACATTTCCATCGATCCCCTACGAAAAAATAACGCCCGCACACCTGATGTTCGACCTCGTGTACAATCCTGAAGAGACTTTCTTCCTCAAAAAGGGAAAGGAAAGGGGAGCAAAAACACTGAACGGCCTTAGTATGTTAAAACTTCAGGCAGAAGAGGCATTCAGGATTTTCTTCTCAGATCAGGACTTTTAACTTTCGGTTTTGTCCTTCTCAGCTTGTTCAGGTTCCTCCTGCCTGATCACCTCAACTTTAAAATTTGCCACCATAGCGGCTACAGCACCTACAGCTGCAAGCATAGGGGCAACCAGTGCGCCGATAATACCTATCGTAACAGGGATCTCAAGGTAAACCTTACCTTCCTCATCCTTGATAATGAGTCGCCTCACATTCCCTTCATGGATAAGCTGTTTTATCTTTTCAACTAGCTCTTCACCCCTGACCTTAAACTCTTCTTTCAGATTTTCCATTTTTATTCTTATTAATCAATGACATAATGTCATTATATTTGCAGCAGTCAAAATCCATTCCAAATGTTTTTTGGCAGCCTGAAGGTCACAAAGGTCAATGTCTGTTTCTTTATCATTTACGTTAAGAATAATTTGGTGTTGAAAAAAGAAATTCTTAATTTTGCAGCCCGTTTGAAGATTCCAAAAAAATAAAAGACCAATACAACCCAACTGAAACACGATGAATTTAACTTCTGAAGAAAAGAAAAAAGCATTTAAAGATTATGGAAAATCCGAATTTGACAGTGGTTCGGCCGAGGCACAGGTGGCCATGTTTACCATGAAAATCCAACACCTTACCGAACACCTGAAGATCAACAAAAAAGACCTTGTCACGGAAAGATCGCTTGTTCGGATGGTCGGCAAACGCAGAAGGCTTCTTGATTATCTTAAGTCAAAAGATATTGAGCGTTATCGTGTTATAATTAAAAAACTGAACCTGAGAAAATAAAGATAACTTTCCTGTTTTTACAAGAAAAGAGGCAATTCAAAAAATTGCCTCTTTTAATATATGAAAGAAACGAAACAAATGATTGGAATTACCAAAACCTTTAACCTTAATGATGGCAGGGAGATCACCCTGGAAACTGGCAAATTGGCTAAACAGGCCGATGGCTCCGTCGTCGTTAAAATGGGAGACACGATGCTTCTGGCTACCGTTGTCGCCATGCAGGAGGCAAAAGAGAATGTAGATTTCATGCCCCTGTCTGTTGAATATCGAGAAAAATATGCTGCTGCCGGAAGATTTCCGGGGGGATTTTTTAAACGTGAAGCACGGCCATCAGATTATGAAGTATTAATTTCACGTCTTGTGGATCGTGCCCTTCGTCCGCTTTTCCCAGATGATTTTCATGCTGAAGTTCAGGTAATCGTAACACTGATTTCAGCTGATAAAAATTTTCTCCCCGATGCGTTGGCATGTCTTGCAGCCTCTTCAGCACTTGCTGTCAGCGATATTCCTTTTCTTGGCCCTATATCGGAAGTGAGAGTCGGCAGAATCAACGGACAGTTCGTCATAAATCCGCTGATTTCCGAACTGGTAAATTCAGATATTGATATAATTGTCGCAGCTTCTCTCGACAACATAGTAATGGTTGAAGGAGAAATGAAAGAAGTATCGGAAAAAGATATGATCTCTGCCTTAAAATTCGCTCACGATGCCATTAAATCACAATGCAGGGCACAAATTGAACTTGCAGCTCTCGTAAAGACTTCAACAGAAAAACGAACCTATTCACACGAAGTCAACGATCCGGAGTTAAAAGAAAGACTTAGGGCAGCAACCTATTCAAAGGTTTACGACATGGCCAGGCAAGGGGTATCAAGCAAGCAGGAAAGGAAAACGATTATTGAGGAAATTAAAGAAGAATTTACCGGTACATTGACAGATGAAGAGAAGGAAGAAAAGCAATCTATGATCGACCGGTATTTTCACGAAATTGAAAAGGAGGCGATCCGCAATGCAACCCTTGAAACCCGTAAACGAGTCGATGGACGGAAACTTGATGAAATCCGCCAGATATGGAGTGAGGTTAATTATCTCCCGGCAGCGCATGGTTCGGCAATATTTACTCGTGGAGAAACTCAATCTCTGACGACGGTAACGCTTGGCACCAAACTCGATTCGCAGGTGATCGACGGAGTTGTGATAGAAGAAAAGATAAGTTTTATCCTCCATTATAATTTCCCTTCTTTTGCAACAGGAGAAGTCAAGCCGGTACGAAGCACCGGTCGCCGGGAAATCGGACACGGGAACCTTGCCCTGCGCGCGCTGAAAAATATCCTCCCGCCACCTGAAGAAAATTTATATACAATCCGCGTCGTTTCAGATATCCTTGAATCGAACGGGTCATCTTCAATGGCTACTGTATGTGCCGGAACAATGGCGCTTATGGATGCAGGAGTTAAAATACGTAAACCCGTATCAGGCATTGCTATGGGACTGATCACCGATGCTAAATCCGGAAAATATGCAATATTATCGGATATACTTGGGGACGAAGATCACCTGGGAGATATGGATTTCAAAGTCTGCGGCACACGCGACGGAATTACTGCCTGTCAGATGGATATCAAGGTAGAAGGTTTATCATATAAAGTCCTTGAAGAAGCACTTGAGCAGGCAAAGACCGGCAGACTTCATATCCTGAATGAAATTGAGAAGACAATCACCGAACCCCGCCCCGACTATAAACCTTTTGTACCAAGGATATTCCAGATGAAAGTCCCGAAAGAATTCATCGGAGCAATCATCGGCCCTGGAGGCAAGGTCATCCAGGAAATGCAACGGGAGACCGGAACCACGATCGTTATTGAAGAGGTCGGAGATTTTGGAATTGTAGACATTGTTGCTGATAATGTTGAGGCGAAAAATGCAGTTGTGGAAAAAATAAAACGGATAGTGGCTGTTCCGGAAGTCGGTGAAATATACAAGGGAAAAGTTAAAAATATAATGCCGTTTGGGGCTTTTATTGAAATCCTTCCGAACCAGGATGGTCTTTTACATATATCCGAAATTGAGTGGAGACGCCTTGAAAAGGTTGAAGATGCCCTGAAAGTCGGCGATGAAATTGAAGTAAAACTCATCGATGTGGATCCAAAGACCGGAAAACTGAAATTATCGAGGAAGGTTTTATTACCCAGACCTGAAGGAAAAACTGAACAAAAACAAGAAAATAAGTTTTTAAAAAGAGAATAATTTTGTAACTTTGTCCTAACTTGTACGTACACGAACTATCCTGTTTAATTCAGCTAATTTATCCCGGAGTCGCATGAGGCAGTTAAAGATTTCCAAGCAAGTCACAAACCGTGAAACAGCTTCGCTTGATAAGTATCTCCAGGAAATCGGTAAAGTTGAACTTATCACTGCTGATGAAGAGGTAGCCCTGGCTCAGCGTATTAAACAGGGAGATATGGCAGCCCTGGAAAAGCTGACCAAAGCCAACCTCCGTTTTGTCGTTTCTGTTTCCAAACAATATCAGAACCAGGGACTAAGTCTTCCTGATCTTATTAATGAAGGTAACCTTGGATTGATCAAAGCCGCCCAACGGTTTGATGAAACCAGAGGATTCAAGTTTATCTCTTATGCTGTTTGGTGGATAAGGCAATCGATCCTTCAGGCACTTGCCGAACAATCACGGATCGTGAGGCTTCCACTCAACAAGATTGGTTCGATCAATAAGATCAATAAGGCCTATGCTCATCTAGAACAACAATATGAGCGGGAACCAAATGCGGATGAGATCGCTACCATGCTTGAGGTCTCCGAAAATGAAGTAAAGGAGTCGCTGCGTAATTCCGGACGTCATGTTTCAATGGATGCTCCACTGATCCAGGATGAGGATAATACAATGTATGATGTCCTCAGAAGTGAAGAAAACACCACTCCTGATAACGGACTGCTGTATGAATCACTTAAGAGGGAGATTGAACGCGCAGTTTCCACATTAACGCAAAGGGAAGCCGACGTAATAAGACTCTATTTCGGACTCAATGGCAGCCATCCGATGACCCTTGAAGAGATTGGTGAAAAATTTGACCTGACCCGTGAACGTGTGCGTCAGATAAAAGAAAAGGCAATCCGCAGATTGAAACATACTTCCAGAAGCAAGATCCTTAAAACTTATCTTGGATAAACGAATGGCTGATGAATCATCTCGTAGCACCATCCCTGCTTTCGGCCAATTTCCTGAACCTGCAGGATGATCTCGATATGCTCAACAAGAGCGAAGCCGACTGGATCCATCTTGATGTCATGGATGGATTATTTGTTCCGAATATTTCCTTCGGATTCCCCATAATAGAAAAAATTAACCGGATCGCACAAAAACCCCTTGATGTTCATCTGATGATCTTCGATCCCGACCGGTATCTCGAAAGGTTTCAGAAAGCCGGTGCTAAAATTATCAGTGTCCACTACGAAACATGCCAAAATCTTCACAGATCCGTTTACGGTATCAAAAATATGGGAGTAAAAGCCGGTGTAGTTCTGAATCCTGCATCCAGTGTTAACCTGCTTGAGGAGATAATCTGCGATGTGGACATGGTTTTACTTATGTCGGTAAATCCTGGTTTCGGTGGACAGAAATTTATTCCAAACACATATGAGAAGACCAGGCGGCTTAAGGAAATGATCCTGCGAAAAAGATCGTCCGCCCTCATTGAAGTGGATGGAGGGGTAGATATTGAGAACGGAAGAAAACTTGTTGAAGGCGGGGTGGATGTGCTCGTTGCAGGCAATACCATCTTCACTTCTCCCGACCCTGCGGCAACCATCAAAAAATTAAAGAATCTCTAAGCATTATTTTCCTGGTTTTTATTAGGTTGATGATTTGTTCTGACAAGTAACAGAATTTTCATTGTAATCCTTTTGTTTTTTTCTATTTTTACAGAAAAATAGCCCTCCTATTTATGGATTTTGAAGGCGCAAAAAAATATATCCTCTCAAGACTTGTACAGGAACTGAAACCGACACTTTTCTATCACAATATTGAGCATACTCTTAATGTCTATGAATCGGTAATGGAAATCGGTAAGATGGAAGGAGTAAGCGGGAAAGAACTCGACCTGCTCCTGACTGCCGCACTGTTCCATGATGCAGGAATGATAACAGTCTATGAAAACCATGAAGAGAACTCCTGTGCCCTCGCAAAAGAGGTACTACCGGCTTACGGATATTTCAATAATGAAATCAATTTTGTTACAGGATTGATACGGGTTACACAATTACCACAGAATGCAAGAACAAAACAGGAAGGAATACTGTGTGATGCTGATTTAAACTATCTTGGCCGTAAGGATTTTTTTATACACTCATTTCAGCTTCAACTTGAGTGGGATATTCATGGCGTTAAAAAAACGACACTTAAAGAATGGTTAGAGATACAGGTCCAATTCCTTTCTTCACACACCTATTTTACAGACTCTGCCTCGGCTCTTTGCAATGACCAGAAGCAAAAGATTCTGAATGAGATTAAGGAGTTATTAGGACTTTCCCGGTAATCATTTTTATTCTAAAATAATTTCAAAACAAAAAATATGACAGCAAAAACCAAAAAGGAGACAAAATACAACAACATCGTCCTTATCCCCACCGATTTCTCGGAAGTATGCGGAAATGCCATTTCCCACGGAGTAAAACTGGCTCAGTTTCTGAAGTACAAAGTCTGCATACTGCATGTTATTAACCGGGAAACCAAGTATGCGTTGAAAAAGAAAAATGTAGGAGTCGATTATATTGAGAAGAGGCTTAAAGAATACAAAAATTATTATGAAAAAAAATACCAGGTCAAAGTTGAGACGATGGCGATCGAAGGAAGCATCTTTTCTACAATAAATGAAATTGTTGCTAAGATTGGTGCAAACCTGATGGTGTTGGGAACTCATGGTAAGAAAGGATTACAACATCTGTTCGGGAGCTATGCTCTGAGAGTAGTTATTGAATCGCCGGTGCCCGTGATCGTCGTGCAGAAACGTTCATTCAGGGATGGATACAAGGATATTGTATTCCCTATCCATAACGATGTTGAACCACGTCAGAAAGTTCAATGGGCCAAGTTGATGGCTAAACTTTTTAATTCCAGAATCCATGTATTTCAATCCTTTGAAAAAGATTCAGGCCTCAACAGCAGATTAAAAATCATCACCAACCAGATAACAGAAAGCTTCGATGAGGATAAAATTCCGTATGAGGTGATGGTTGCGGAAAAAAGCGCTGCATTTGCAGACCAGGTGATCTCATATGCGGTGAAAAATCATGCCGATATGATAATGATAATGACCCGTCCGAATATCGATATCCCCGGTTTCAGTCTTTCCGCATGGGATGAACGGCTCATGTTCAATGAAGCGCAGATCCCTGTGATGTGTCTCAATCCTGTCGACTACGGATACTACTATTATGAATGGATCATGCTTGCCTGATTTGTTGCAAAATTCCGATAAATGATCGACCGTATCCGGAGAAACTGGGATGACCGTCCTCTTTTACTGATCATGGGACTTGCGATTATTTTCCGCTTTCTCGCAGTGATCTTTGCGAAGGGCTGGGGCATGTTCGACGATCATTTTATTGTTATTGAATCAGCACAATCCTGGGTTGACGGTTATGATTATAACTATTGGTTACCCGGAAGCCAGGGAAATACAGGTCCCACAGGTCATAACATGTTCTATCCGGGTTTCCATTTCCTGCTCTTTTCCTTTTTAAAATTGACCGGTATAAACGATCCTCAGGCCAAAATGTTTATTGTAAGGCTATTGCATGCATCATTATCCTTGATAACCGTTTATTTTGGTTACAGGATCACAGAAGTTTTGGGTGGAAAGAAACCGGCACGGATTGCGGGAATGCTTTTAGCGATATTATGGTTTATGCCCTGGATCAGTGTCAGGAACCTTGTTGAGTCGACATGCATCCCATTTCTGATTCTCGGTTTCTGGTTCATAATCCGGACAGACAAGAATCAAAGAATACCTTTGAATTATTTTATTGCAGGACTTTTTTTCGGATTGTCTTTCAATTTAAGACCACAGACTGCAATATTCGCTGTTGGGGTTGGTCTGGTTATCCTTTTCATCAGGAAGTGGAAAGAACTTGGCGCGGTAATCCTCGGATCTTTTCTGGCAGTTATTGCAGCTCAGGGCGGAATTGATTTTGCGATCTGGGGACGACCCTTTGCCGAACTCATTGAATATTTCAGGATCTGCGCAACAGAGAGCGATAAATATATTACACTGCCCTGGTATAATTATTTTCTTGTGATTTCCGGACTACTGATTCCTCCTGTGAGCCTGTTTTTACTTTTCGGATTCATCCGGAAATGGAGGAAGTATCTGATCGTATTTATTCCTGTTGTTCTTTTTTTCATCTTTCACTCCTATTATCCGAACAAGCAGGAACGTTTTATTCTGCCAATGCTTCCTTTCGTCATTATAACCGGATCGATCGGATGGCAGGAATTTGTAGAGAAATCGCGATTCTGGAGCAATCATAAAAAACTTCTCAATATTTCATGGACATTTTTCTGGGTAATCAATATTATTTTGCTGGCGGTTGCAACCTTTTCATATTCAAAAAGAGCACGTGTGGAAAGCGTGTGTTATCTTTCCGGATATCCGGATATCCGGTATCTTGTTATGATAGATGAAGAATCCCTTCCGGAGCAAATTCCTAAATTTTATCTTGGACAATGGCCGGTATGCTGGAGTGAGCAGGCGGGCGATCATAGCCCGGATTCCCTACTGCGACACGTTTTAAAGCAGCCCTCGGATCAATATCCCAGATTTTTTCTATTCACCGGAGAAAAAGATCTTCAGGGGCTTGTTAAAAAGACAAGAAAGGATTTTCCGTACATTGTGTATGAAACTACTATCAATCCCGGTTTTATCGACAGGACGGTACACTGGCTTAATCCGGTAAACAGAAACCGTACAATTTATATATACCGGAATTGCCAATTCTTTCCCGCTAAGATTGAATAGAGCATGGATAAAAAAAAACTCAATATAGCACAACCCTCCTTCAGAGGAAATGAAAGAAAATATGTTCTCGATGCCCTTGATACAGGTTGGATAAGTTCCATTGGTTCCTATATCGAGAATTTTGAGAAGTCGTTTGCAAAATATCATGGAGTAAAACATGCAATAGCTACCCATAACGGGACTATTGCCCTCCATCTTGCATTAACAGCCGCCGGTATTCATGATGAAGATGAGGTTATTGTTCCCGATCTGACATTCATTGCCACCGCTAACAGCGTAAGGTACTGTAACGCCATACCGGTACTGACCGATGTAGGTATTGATGACTGGAACATTGATCCTGATAAAATTTTAAAAAACCTCACAAAAAAAACCAGAGGGATAATTCCGGTACATCTTTATGGTAATCCTGCCGACATGTCGGTGATAATGCAAATAGCCCGGGAGAAAAATTTATTGGTGATTGAAGATTGTGCCGAGGCAACCGGAGCGGGCATTGAGGGTAAAAAAGCCGGGACATTCGGAGATATAGGTATTTTCAGCTTTTTCGGGAATAAGATCATTACAACCGGCGAGGGAGGAATGTGTATAACGGATAATGATGAATTAGCCGACCGCATGAGGATACTCAGAGACCATGGTATGAACCGACGGAAAAAGTACTGGTACGACCGTCTCGGATTCAATTACAGAATGACCAACATGCAGGCTGCAGTGGGGCTTGCCCAGTTAGAACAGCTTGAAGAATTATTGCCGATGCGTAAAAACATATTAAATATCTATCAGTCTGCATTAGGGAATCATCGGCTGATCAATTTTCAATCCACAAATGGTAATGAATATGTTACTTGGCTTGTAACTTTAAGACTTAAAGGTTTATCGTACCACCAAAGGGATTGGGTAATGGATGAATTGAAAAAGGAACAAATTGATTCACGCCCGGTTTTTTATCCTATACATGAAATGCCGTTTTACCAATCAACAGAATTTATAAGACAAAGGTTTCCAAACTCAATCACAATTAGTCAGGAAGGGATTAGTCTCCCTACATTTATTGATATGACGAAAGACGATATTTTGCGCGTCACGGCAAGTCTGATCACTGCTATTGATAAAGTTTCGAAATGAAAATATCCGTCATATTGCCCACTTACAACGAGAAGGATTCCATTAATTTCCTGATCACCGATATCATCAGGATCCTTGGAAAGGAAGGTTACGATTATGAAATAGTTGTGGTAGATGATAACAGTCCCGATGGCACATTTGATCATATTTTAAGTAATTTTTCAGATGATCCCCGTGTCAGACCATTGTTACGCAAAAATGAAAAGGGTCTTGCCACTGCCATTCTGCATGGAATTAAAAATGCGACCGGCGACAGGATTGTTGTAATGGATACGGATTTCAACCATCCGCCGAAACTAATTCCTTTGCTTGTGAAGATCACTGATTTTTTCGATATCTCTTCGGGTTCCCGTTATGTTATCGGCGGCGGGATGGAACTTTCACGCGCGAGGTACCTTGGAAGCAAGTTGTTCAACAAATTCATTCATTATACATTAGGAGTAAAAACCACAGACAATCTAAGCGGATTTTTTGCGTTTAAAAAAGAAATTATTGAAAAGGTCGACCTTGATTCAATTTTTTATGGATATGGCGACTATTACATCCGGTTTTTATATGTTATGCAAAAACAAAAGAAATTCATTCTTGAGGTACCGGTGGTGTATGAAGATCGCAAGGGCGGACTTTCAAAGACGAACTTTAAAAATGAAATTTTAAGATATACAGGAGCGGTTTTAAGGATCAGGTTCCGTATGTGGAAAACCAATGACTGATGGACAGGCTGAAGGCACAAAACCGGATAAGTGATTTATCGGAAGAAATCCGGAAACATGATTACAATTACTATGTCCTGTCCAAACCTGTGATCTCCGATTTTGAGTATGATATGCTCATGGAGGAGCTGATCCGCCTGGAAAAAGAGTACCCCGAACTGACTGAGTCTGATTCACCAACGCAGCATGTTGGAGGATCCATCACAAAGGAGTTCAGGCAGGTAATTCATAAATACTCCATGCTATCCCTCTCAAATACTTATTCGGAAGCAGAGGTGAGGGATTTCGACGACAGAGTTCATAAATTGATCGGCGGGGAGGTTGAATATGTTTGTGAGCTGAAAATTGACGGCGTTGCAATTGGTCTTACTTACCGGGGCGGAAGACTGCTTCAGGCTGTAACCCGTGGAGACGGGGTACAGGGAGATGATGTTACTGAAAATATCAAGACCATTAAGAGCATTCCGCTTAGACTTCATGGAAGCGGTTTCCCGGAGGAATTTGAGATCAGGGGCGAGATCTATATGCCTCATTCAAGCTTTGATAAGTTGAATGAACAACGCCTGGAAGATGGTGAAGAAGCATTTGCAAATCCAAGAAATGCAGCCTCAGGAAGCATCAAAATGCAGGACTCAACAGAAGTTGCAAAACGCAAACTCGATTGTTTCCTGTACTACCTACTTTCAGGCGGTTACCCAGCCAAAACTCATTATGAGAGCCTTATGGCTGCAAAATCGTGGGGCTTTAAGATCTCTGAGTTCATTGTCAGTTGTAAAAATGTTGAAGAGATATTCGAATATATAAAAACGTGGGATACAGCAAGACATGACCTTCCGTTCAACATCGACGGGGTAGTCATCAAGGTTAATGATTTACACCAGCAGGAATTGTTGGGATCAACAGCCAAATCGCCCCGGTGGGCTATTGCCTATAAATTCAAAGCCGAACAAGTCTCCACCAGACTCTTGTCGGTCGATTTTCAGATCGGCAGATTGGGTACAGTTACACCTGTTGCAAATCTTCAACCGGTTTTACTTGCCGGAACCATCGTCAAGCGGGCAACGCTGCATAACGCCGACGTAATTGAAAATCTCGGCATCAGGATCACTGATACCGTGTTTGTTGAGAAGGGCGGTGAGATCATTCCGAAGATCACAGGTGTTGATTTAGAAAAGCGGTCTCCCGGTTCCCTTCCACTTGAATTCATTAAAAACTGTCCGGAATGTGGTAGTTTGCTTATACGTCAGGAAAGGGAAGCAGCATGGTACTGTCCTAATGAAACCGGTTGTCCGCCCCAGATAAAAGGCAAGCTCGAACATTTTATCAGCCGCCGGGCCATGAACATAGAAAGCCTTGGCGAAGGCAAGATCGAAATACTTTACGACAACGGATTAGTTAAGGATGTTGCCGATCTGTATGACCTCACCTATGACAAGCTGATCGGTATCACAAAAGTTTATGAAGGGACGAATGATAAAAAAGAAAAAAAGATCAGCTTCAGGGAAAAAACTGTACAGAATATCCTGAGAGGGATTGAAAATTCGAGACAAGTCGGGTTCGACCGGGTTCTTTATGCCTTAGGTATCCGCTTTGTCGGCGAGACTGTAGCAAGAAAACTTGCCAGACATTTTCAGACAATCGATTCATTGATGGTTGCCGATACCGAAGCCCTCACAGAGGTTGAAGAGATCGGCGATAAAATTGCACAGAGTATTATACTCCATTTCAGAGAGCCAAAAAATAATTTCATCATAGAGCGACTGAAGAGTGCAGGAATTCAGTTCAGGATCATCCGGGAAAATGCAACAAGAAAAAGCGATAAGTTGCTGGGACTTACTTTTGTAGTAAGCGGTGTATTTGAGAGTTTCTCAAGAGATGATCTTAAAAGGGCCATTGAAGAACATGGTGGCAAGAATGCCGGTTCAATCTCATCAAAAACAAGCTACATTATTGCCGGTGCCAACATGGGGCCGGAAAAACGGAAAAAAGCTGAAAAGGCCGGTGTTCCGATAATAACGGAAAGTGAGTTTCTGAAGATGATTTGATTCAGTGGCACAGTGGTGCCATTGTGAAGTTGTGAGACGACGCTTTAGGCGTATTCAGTCAACTTTCTTGATTTTGCCGGCTCCCGAAACTTCCTGATCGATTACTGTGGGTGATCCTTTGTATTTAACTGTTCCGGCTCCTGAGATTTCGGCAGTGAGTTTTTTGGAGACATTGATCTCCGCCTTGCCTGCACCGCTTAGCTCGATTGAGTAACTCTCTGATGGCATGTCAAAGGCAAAAATTTCAGAAGCGCCTGACAAGTCCATCCTGACATCAATGGCAGAACCCCTGAATAATAACTTACTTGCACCACTTCCATCGAGATCGAGTTTTTGTACAGCGATTTCCAGTTTTGAGTCGGAGGCTCCGCTCACATCTAATTTCAGATCAGAGAGGATGAGTTTATTTTGCGTTTCGAGATCAACGGCCCCGCTGAGATCGATACTTTTAAGTCCCTTGAAAGTAACATACACGATCATTTTGGTTGTGGCATGAAATGGACGATCCTTTGTTTCTATAATCAGAGTACCATCAACAACTTCGGTACGGATAAAGGAAAGCAGATTCTCATCGGTTTCGACTGTGACTGCTTCGTTATCGCCCTGTTTCAGGTATACCTGGAATGCACCGGAAACTTCAATTCCGTTAAATGAAGATACTTTACGATCCTGCTTGATGACTTTTCCGTTGCCATGGGTACCTATCAGGTTACAGCCGGCAAAAAGAGATGATACACCAAAAAAGAGGATTGTAAATAAAATAGCCGAACATAATTTTGTGGTCTTCATAAGGTAAATTTTTAGGATTTGACGAATCAACAGATTTAGGGTTACTTATTATTCTATA
>Ga0172370_10001476_pt1 | contig 35663 bp, 32 predicted proteins | sample LakKiv5m_FD_114538 | JGI IMG/M metagenome (GOLD analysis project Ga0172370, IMG submission 114538) | Freshwater microbial communities from Kabuno Bay, South-Kivu, Congo - kab_022012_11.5m | ecosystem: Environmental > Aquatic > Freshwater > Lake | place: Democratic Republic of the Congo...
CATCCATGCTCACCTGTAGCAGGTTGCTCTGCTTGACGGGCTTGACATTGACGCGTCGCATAACGTTACTTACAACAGCGTTTCTGCGAGCTGTTTCTTGCCATTCCCGGTCACCTGCATCGCCGCCCCACGTGATCCACGAGGATATGGCCCCGAGCAGACTCCAGCCCTTAGACGCGAACTCGGGATCACCCATAAGATTCATTCGCGAGACCAGACCTTCGGCCAGACTCCTGGATTTGAGAATTTCTATTTGAGTGGAAAGGTACCCCTTGAACTGATCGTAGGCCGGAGTTCCGTACACGCTGTCTTTGTCTTTAAGCTTCGAGCTTTTTTCTTCGAGTTCAACGCTTGCAATAGAGGTGTACAACCGGGTAGAAGTGAAGGCATAGATAGCTGCAATCACAATAACAATTGCAAACGTGGCTGCCACGATCCAAATTCTCCGAAGAATTACGTCAAGGTAATCCTGCAGTGTCTTTTCGGAATCCGCTACGTGATCAGCAAGTCCCGGACCGTTCATGATGATTTCCATCCATCCCGCGGCATACGCACGGCGTGGCGGATGACATTTAGAAAGATGCTTGGACCTGATGACAAGCCGAACTCACGGCCATCCCTCCATGTGCATCGGCTCCTCTTTTGTCCTAACTCACGATTTGCTCGTAGCGCTACGCCGATTACCTCACCCCAAAACGGGTTGTTACGGCTCTAACCTTCTACGGCTGATTTGTACCTGGAGGCGACACTATAGAAGCTCCCGGGATCATACTTTCCACGCCTAGTGCAGATTAGCTAATCTTGAATGCGTTGTCAACCTGCAAAATCTCCTGAAATCTAGTTGACTTTTTGCCCAAAAATGAATAAAAATCCAAAACTACTTATGTGCATTGGGCGATCCGATGAAAGGTCCCAACCCATTAAAATGAATAAACGCAGGCCGTTGTGTTCCCGGGTGCTCGTGGTTGCCGCTTTTGTGGGGGGCATCATATTGCTCAATGCGGGGCCATTTACACCAACGGCTCAGGCTTTCTACGGCCTCACCGATATTTCGTCTCCCCTTGTCTTTATTCCCCACCTGCAAGGTGAACTTCAGGTGAAACCAATTTGGGTAAGAATTGAAAGTGGCCAACAGACCCTTCCTTCTGTAGGGACGGCATGGAATCTAAGAAACCAATTTGGTTTGGACGAAACCCCTCTGTTTGTAGACATCATGTGTCGATTCCAGATAAGTCGTTTCTCTTTGAGGATCGTTTATGAGATACGAGATTTCGTAGGTAAGAAAAAGGTAGTGGACAGACCCGATCAGCCTGAAGCTGAGGCAAGGTTCTCATATACGGGCATCCGACTAGGTGGGGACTTCGACATTTTTCAGCGCTACAAAACACGTGTCGGAATGAACATGGATTATGATCTGTTTCCGCCGATTTTCAATGAAGCTGTTCAGACAATTGGCGGCAAGAAAATATCAGGACCTGCAGCCTTGACCCTGGGCATTCACGCTGTGTACAATCCGATCACAAACTTCTATGGCCTTTCTCCCGTGGTTGAGGCGCGAGTTAGCTGGCCGATATTGGGAACGGAAGTGACAGACTTGGAGCTGGCCATTGGCGTCAAAGCGCCAGAAACTGTGTTGGGGTCGCTGGCGTTAAAGGGTGGTTATCGACGCACTAACGTTGAATTCAAGGATCGCCAGATGTTTAATGGCGTTCCAGTGTCAACTGGCTTCGATGCTATTATGCGTGGATGGTTCGCTGAACTAGCTTACTATTATTGAAATCTAGCCTCGTGGAATACTCCGAAGACTAAAGCGCGCTTCTCAGGAAATCGCTCCCCCACGTTTAATTGGAAATACAGATGCCTTAGCGCGAACAGCGGATTCCCGCATGATTGATACACACAGCCATATCCTGGCAGGCGTTGATGACGGCGCCGAAGACGAGCAAGAGACGCTTGAAATGTGCCACATTGCCAGGCAGGACGGAATCAGCACAATGGTTGCGACGCCCCATTCCTTTGACGGCAAGTATTTGTGTGAGCCGGAGGAGATAAAAAGTCGTGTATGCAGCCTCAACGAAGCCCTGAGCGAAAATGATATCGATCTAAGGATATTACCGGGAATGGAGGTCAGAATTGTTGCTGAACTTCCTCAACATATCAGCGAAGGGCGAATTCTTGCTCTTAATGAAGGCGGGTACGTGCTTCTTGAATTTCATCCGTCTCACATCCCTGCTGGATTTGAAAACCTGTTGAAGGATTTGATTGAACGCGGCTTCGGGGCAGTTCTTGCCCATCCGGAAAAGAACGTGGTTATCCAGAGAAAACCGGAATATCTCTACGCGCTGATTGAGGAATTTCACACCTGGAAACTTCTGGTACAAATAACCGCCGACAGCGTAATCGGAATGGCAAGCTTCCGGGCTGGCAGGGTTGCAAGAATTCTCTTGGAACATGACCTGGTACACTTAATTGCCACTGACGCCCATTCGTCAAAGGGGAGAATCCCTCAGCTCTCGCAAGCTGTAGCCGTTGCCGCTCGGCTCGTGGGGGAGGAAAAGGCGCTAAAGATGGTCACACAAATCCCGCTTGCTGTCCTGGGAAAGGGGGACTTTCCAGATGGATGGGACCCGAGAAATCCAAAGCGTTGGTGGCGAATAGTATGACTAAAAGCGGGTTCAAGACCCCTTAGCGTGCAGAAGATGTCTGGGTTTCCCACATCACACCATTGGCGCCTATGGCGACAATGGTGCAAAATTATGGGAGTTTTTGGAGAGGGGTCCGGGGAGGCCCTTTTTGCAAAAAGGGCCTCCCCGGAAACTCTTCCAGAAACTCGCAGGTTTTGAAGCCATTTCTACCCGAACACACCCCAAAGGCTTATATTTTCGCGGGATTAGTGCTATAATAGTTGTCGGTTGAAGCGGCGCGGGTTGAGGAAGAAATTCGATTTGCAGCTCATGATATCACAGAAGAGCTTTCTTTTTTTCCTGGTGGTGCTCGCCCTGCCTTGTCTTTTTTCGGCCCCCACATGGGGGTTACCCGGGGAAAAGACTTGCGAGGAGTTGCGCCAAGACCTGGAACGCAAGAAACAGCGGATGTCAGGGTACATCAGTGTGCTGCAGAGATTTAATGAACAAAACGATATGGAAGTGGTTGAAGCCGTGAACCTGAAAATTTCCGAAGTGGCGGATCAGATGCTAAAGTTGGAAAAAGACATGGCTGACTGCGACAAACAGAAACCCGCGGGCCCCAACCAGGGCCTGAATATCGTAAAATCTGACGAAGGGCAGTACGCCACTGCGAAATGTGGTGAATTGAGAAAAAGGATTGTGCAGCTACTGCAGAAAGTTCAAAGCCTAAGGCGACGGGAAAATAGCCTATTGTCCGAATTCACTCCCGCAGACAGAAGAGAATTGCGCGAGGCATCCCAGGATCTTGAGGCTGTCAAGGCCGCACTGAAGGCGCGGTGCCCTACACCGCGTGCGCCAAAACCTTTTCGCCGAGAGCCGCGTTCTGCGGGCCGGAATTGAAATCCGGCAAACCCACGAAAGGCGTTGTCCAAGTCCTCTTCAGCTATCAAAATTGAGCCAATCTCAGATTTATTCCGGCTACCTTGGTTGACTGTGGGAAGAGTAAGAACGGTGCATGACTTGCCGGGTTCATCTTTCTTCAACTCGGGGTCCAGTTTGTCACGCGGAATTCGCTTCAATACTAGAAAAGGTTCCAATTTTTCGGTATCCGGATTCCAGAAGAATTGCCTGACGTCGATAGCAGACTCTATATCCTGGTAAAAGACAGCCCACCATTCTTTGTCTTTCGTTGCGTAGCAAACTTTGGCCTTCTTAATGTTGCCAAGGCTCTTGGACAGATCTAAAGCCGCTGCCTTCACCTGACTGGCCATGTCTTCCGGCTTCTTTTTTTCAGTCCTCTCTCCAAATTTGGGCTCTGGTTGGGCCTGTTTCATGCGGTCTTGCTTCTTGTCTTCATGGATTTTCCGGTCCTCGCGCTTAGGCTGGTCTGGCGGCTTCTTGTCACCCTGCTGGGAAGAGGCGGGGCCTGCTTCGTCCTGTTCACTCTCATTCTGTTCATCGGTCGTGGTCTTGGACATGTACGGAAATTTGGCCAGGCATCCCGCATACAATACGCAGACTATTATTATCAGCGACGCAACAAGAGTAATCTTGGTCCAGGTCATCAGGCGTGCATTCTGGAATGAGAATGAGAATGCGATTGACTTGAATGCCGGCACTCGCGTATAATTTTTTGCCTGTTTTCTTTGGTATGTGAAGGGGAGTGTCATGAGGGTCTTATCAGCCTGTCTCTTGGTTTTTTCATTTCTGTTCTTGGCTGTCGGTTGTAATACTTCCAGTGAGGAATTATCAACCCTAAAAAAAACGACTTCAGGACTGAACAGTGAAGTGGCGGACCTGAAGACCAAGGTTGGCGCCCTACAAGATTCTGTCACTAGGCTAAATGAGCGAGGGAACAAGGTGGAAGGGGAGTATACTTCTCTGAGCGGGGCTGTGGAGCACTTGACGGATCAGGATAAACAAAAAGAGGGGCAGTACAATACCTTGGCGGAAACCGTCAGCAAGCTGGAACTCTCGTACAAGCACTTGGCCAAAATGGTGACCGATGCTATGGCCAATTTAACAAAGAGCCGGTCTGATGCAGATACCAAGGCTCCTTTTGACGCGGCCGGATCGAGATTGGCTGTTCAGGAGAGGAAAGCGGACCGAAATGGTGCAAACGGGCCGCATTTAATAAGACCGAATGCCGACGTCTGCGAAGCCATTGACAAATATACAAGGCAAATTGATTCCATCATGCGGCGCTATCCGTCCTCGTCGACCCAGTCCAGAATGGATGAAGCCCTGGCTGACTTCAAGGGAGTCGCGAACCAGTTTCGAGACCACAAGGATGCCATACAAATATTGACTCTGGCGGACGAGCTAAAGTGGACCGCGTATAACGCCACCAAGTCCCGGACCTACCTGGCAGAATCGGGTGCGGAGATTGGCCGATGGAGGCAGTTGGCAAAAGAGAACAAGACAAAGCTCAGGGGGTTTTGTGGTCATTAGGGCTGGCTCTCAGAAGTGGGAGGCAATGAAGGCGTCTTGCATAATTTGAGTCAAATTTTCTTGCCAATTCTGGTTATTTCCTATATCGTGTGCTCAAAGTGAAATAATGGCATTTGGGGTTGGAAGGTGGCAAAGAAGTTCGTTTGCGTGTTACCGATTGTCGCTGTCGCCACGATGTTTTTCCCTGTAGTCTTAAACGCTGGTGGATTCCCTCCCGCTTATGGCCCCCCTCTGGACGCGAGCCTGATGGCCTTCAAAGAGCAGGGGGCATGGTATTTTCTTTGCGAGGCGCCGACCTATCTGTATCGTATTCCGCCTCATTATTTGACCTACGGCCCCCCACCACCGTGTGGCCCTGTTCCACCATGTGGGCCGCCCGTTGGGCCTCCACCGCCGTCCAAGATGCGATAGCGGAACGTTTTGTGATTGGCAACAGGACCGAAAGCGTTGGTCCTTTCGCGGTCGTAACGAAGTGCACGTCAAGACATGTCATTTACAGGCTGCGAAGAGCACGGGTACCGGAAAATGAAGATAAAAATTCTGATAGGCTGCTTGATCTTGATCATGGCTTGTCCGGCGGTATCCCACGGCTTCGGAGTCCTCCGATACATCTTCGACGGAGTTGCCAACCAACTCGGGCTTGATAGAGGCCCCATTCCGAAAGCCATTCCGCCGCGCCCTAGAGCAGATTTTGACTCCGCGAAGCCCCCCACTGCCACTTCTCCGGACGCACACAGGATACATATCCAGGCAGAAGGCTTCTAGGGGTCATGCGTAACGCCATTTCCCTGCGTCAACCTCTGACTTATCGCTGGCGTGAAAGTCGCCTTTTGGCCTAAACGAAAACAACGCTCTGTATCAAGACCCTTACGATTTCAAGCCGTAACAGATCTCTCGATCCCTCGGGAACCCCACCGATCCCCGAGGCATGTGATCAAATTGTGATCAAAATTCGAATGAACAGTTGACCGCGGGAGTCTATATTTCCGACGTGTTTGGTGAAGAATGGGGTGGTGTGGCGAAGCACGACACTTGTGCCGTTCTTATCACGCAGGCCATAACGGTACCATCGACCAAAACAACTGCCCATCCAAAGGGCCTTGCTGCGAGCCTTGTCGTTCCGCGTTGAATGATGTCCTTCTCTATTTCTCCGTGAAAACCCTGCGTAAAGATAACCACGCCATGCCAAGGTACTCATGAAAGGCAAGATGCGAATTCTGAAGTCCCGATACGTCCGGAACAAACCAGCTATACCAAATGGGCCATACTTTTGTCCTGAAAGCACAGGGACAGGCTATCGGTTTCATGCCTAAGCCTCTGAAGATTTCCATGGATCGGGGCATGTGCAGCGCCGAGGTTACGAGAGCAAACGGTTTCTCTATGCCCAACATTTTCAGGAACAAGTTCGCCTCATCTATCGTGTCCGCTGCTCGCGTTTCGAGGATCATTGACTCTCTAGGGACTCCCAACTTTGTTGGTAGGACAGCCATTGCCTCAGAGTTACTCTGGCGGCCCGGAAAACTTCCTCCGGAAAGCATTAACTTGCTCCCCGGCACCGCTTCCCAGAGCCGTATACTCTCCATCAGTCTCAGAATTCCCTCCCCAGACCATCTGTCAATCGAAGACAGGTCTTCTGTTACCGCCGTAGCTCCAAGGACCACAACGTATTCCACACCTCTTGAAGCCAGTTCTGATGGATTTGCATAATCGCCGGCCTCCAGCTCCAAGGGGCGCAACAGCACAAAACCGGTCACAGGCAGGGACAATACTAGAAGCCATAGTATGGCTCCGACGACTACACGCGAGCCCCATCGCCTTGTCGGTCTTCGATACCAGAAAAACGCGCCTATAATCAATGCGATCAGAGCAAGCCCTAGAGGATACAATGTAGCACTGATCAATTTCTTGGTTAAGAGACCGATTGTGGACACAGAGACCTTTGTACGATAACGGGTAAGGCGGCAGGTTTACGGCAAAATGGAGTGAGGCCCTTTACTGTCTGCATCAAAACCGCTCAGTGTATCTGTCGGCGTCATCGTTTGAACTGCAACGGGATTATTGTGGTACCGGGAGCGAAGGAGAGAAGCAATGAGAAAGGAAACGGCTGACAGCACGGTGATAACGGGCGGCTTGATGAATCTACATTGAAGATCCGAAAAGAGCGAACAGGAATCGACCTCTGGCAAGATCGCTGTAACTCTATAAGCTTCTAAAAATCTCTCTTTCCTCGAACAGCTGCTTCGAGAGACCTAATAACTTCTTCGGCTTTCACCTTCCGGCTATAATGTTGCTCTACGGCAAGTCTTCCACGCTGACCCATCTGAGTCAGGGATTCTTTTGCATTACGGAGTCGCATTACGGCATCGGCCATAGCTTCCGGATCTCCAGAGGGGATACATAACCCAGCTCCAGAATCTTTGACTATTCGAGAGCTTTCTCCTGGTACTGCAAAGATCATTGGAATTCCCATGGCCATGCTTTCAAACATCTTGGATGGTATCACGGTTTCAAAAAGAGGATCTGGCCGCAAATGGACAATGAAAACATCCAGGGCAGCCAACCAAGAAGGAACTTCGTCATGCTTCACGAAATCATGGAATATTATATTGCTGATTTGCATCTGCTCGCTCAGGTTCTCTAGCCGCAGGCGTTCAGATCCCTCCCCAATCAAGATGAATCTGATCCGCGGATCAGCTAGGCATAGCTGGGCTGCTTCAATCAAAGTCTCCAGCCCATGGCACATTCCGACCGTTCCTAAGTAACCCGCTAAGAACGATCCATTTTCTAATCCCAGGTCCTTCCGCACGTCCCTCTTGGCATTATCCGGCCTAAAAAAGTCCGTATCTACACCGTTAGTTATTACATCATTTTTGCATGGGTCAATTCCCCGCGTTGTCAGGTTCAGCTTAAATGATTGGGTCAAAGAAACTATACGGTCGGCTTTCCTGTACAAGAACAGTTCGAGCCTTTCGAGCCATGAGAGGACGCGTCCCTTTGCTACTCCTACAGCCCGAATTGTATCTGGCCATAAATCCCGAATCTCAAACACCCAAGGCCGCCTTCTCAGCTTTGAAACGAGATAGCCAGCGACAGCAACCAGGAGCGGCGGAGAGGTGGCTAGAATCACATCAAAGGAAGGGTACCGCCAACAAAAAAAGCAGGCGGAGAACATGAAGCTGATATAATCGACCGTGCGCTTGATGATACCTTCGTTCGCAGACACAAAAGACCACACCCTGATAATCCGTATCCCGTCCATCCACTCCTCTTGGTACAGACGATTACGATAGCCTGGGAATATCTTGCCGTGAGGAAAATTGGGAACGCAGGTCACGACCGTAACGGAATGCCCCTCTTGCAGCCATACGCGAGCATGATCCATTACGCGAAACGATGGGGCAGCAATTTCAGGAAGAAATCTGTCAGTCAAAACCAAGATTTGCATTCAAAAGGTTACCCGCAGCATCTCGCTGGCTTCAAGAAAGGAGGTAACTGCAACAAAGACGATGGGTGCACCCAACAGCCTCGATTCCGTAACAACTTTCATCTCAATCGCTTCCCACTCGCTCTAAACTCGCGTACCTCGCGCCTCGATGGCCATCCAAAATAACTTGAGTCCTTCTGGGGCATGGGCTGCGGTTCATAATTCCCAGAGCGAATCTTTTCGATTCCCTTTGCTACAACGTCTGCTCCCACCAGCTTGGATCTGCGAATATACGATCTCAAGGTGTCGTAAGGGTGAATAGGTATGCGTTCCTGAACTAAAATGTCTCCTCCATCAATACGCTCGTTCATGAAGAAAAGAGTCATTCCACCCTCTGTTTCGCCATGTTTAAGCATCCAAAATGACGGAAAGACCCCTCGATAGCGCGGAAGCGGAGCACCATGAAGATTGAGGCAACCTCTAGCAGGCAAGTGCAGTAGCTCTCGCCCGAAAATCTGGGTACAACTTATTGACACAATAAGGTCTGGCCCCCAATTCCCGAGTCGCTCTAGACTGGCAACACTATTGATGTCCTCGTCTTCATAGTGTATCTCGAAACCAAAGGCCGCAAAGGCATCTTCAACGGAAAATGCCTTGTCTAGCCCTGACAGGCGGTTGATTCTAGTTAGAACCTTTTTCGCCATAATTTCCGCTGCAGTGAGACCAAACTCTTTAGGCCCGAAAGTGGTAACAAACTTCTTGGCGGCCGCAAAAGTGCTTTGTCCTTTGTACAGCGGACGTATTATCACACATTTGACAACGTCCTCCTCTCCGACCTTGGAAAGTAATGATGAAAAAAATATTGGCAGGTGTGTGTAATCGTTTACCGTGATAAATACGACGTTCACAATAACGACTCTTTGATGGACTGGAGGCTTTCGGAAATTGGCCCAAAGGGGTTTTCCTGCAAAAGTCCCTTCAATTTCTGCGCGTGGGATCGCCTCCCCCATCCTTGCAAGATTCTTGTGCGCCAAGGCACAGCTTCAGGAAGCCGTTTCCACTCGTGGGCTGCAAATTCGTAGGGATGGCAGTAAAGCACAAAGGGTCTGTTTGCTGCGTTTATTCTTCGTACCGACCATTTGAGAAAGGATGCTGGCAACAGCCGCGCATATCCACCCCCCGCCACTGGAATTTTCATATTACCAACTTCTACAACACTAACAGGAAATTCGTAGATTGCTCCCCCTGGACCGACCTTGAAAGGGGCCAGACTCTGGCCTGGATTACCATAGCGCCTCATTCTCATCGGAAAAATGGATGAGTCAATATTAACGCCACACTCTGCTAGTACCGAGAAAGCCCAGAAGTGGTTATTGGTTATGCTGAAGTTGGGCGCTCTAAATGCACGAACTTTCTTCCCAGTAATATCTTCTAACAGGTCACAAGAAGTGCGTATCTCATACCTGAACTCTTCGCGGGTCATGGCATGCACCGATCTGTGAGAATGACCGTGGGTGCCTATCTCATGGCCTGGTTTGTCAATGAGTTTCACAATGGAAGGTTGCCGTTCAGCGACGCACCCCAGTATGAAAAAGGTTCCACGCACACCGACTTCATCTAGCAGGTCTAGACACTTGGCCACGTTGTCGTAACATCTGCTTGATGCGTTGGGTAATTTCTTGTATACTGACCAGTACCAGTCTTCTACATCGCAACTAAATACGTTAAGTATTGTTTTAGAAGGATCTGATGTCATCGGCCTGACACAAAACTGTTATGGTGCCCTGACGTCTGAGGTTACTTCCACTAATGCAATTGTCTAAGCCGGCCTTTTCAATCCTCTAAATGGAGCAATCCACTTCGCAGCCCTTTTCACATCATTTGTGAAACTGCCGGGGGACTTGTAATACAGTCTGCGTCTCGCCAAAGCCCGTTTCACAATATTTCGAGGTCGCTTGTTTGAGTGATCAAATTCTCGTTCCATCAGTGCCGTCAATTCCCGCAATCTTTCTTGCGAAATGTATGCAGTGCGTCGGAGTGGGTCTTTCAGAAAGTAGTCCACGGGATTTGTCTTGAAGAAATGATCGTTGTCCACCCGTGCCTCAACTAGGCCCAGATCGACCGCCATGTCAAAGAGCTTTGTCCCGGGATATGGTTTGTAGATGCCGATTGCTGCATATGGTGGGCGCAGTTCTCGCATGAACTCTAGAGTCCTAAGCATCTGCTCTTCGGTTTCCATCGGCAAGCCCATCATGAAGTAGCCGGTCCAGAACATGCCTTGGCTGTTCAAAAGTTGGGTGCCCGCCTTGATCTTTTCTCTAGACAACCGCTTGTTCATGATTTGGAGAATCTCTTCATCACCTGATTCCACTCCCACCCCAACGCGGTTACAGCCGCTTCTCTTCATCAAGCGAACCAACGAGTCATCAATCAAGTCGAGGCGAGTGGTAGATTCCCACAAAATCCTTATGCTTTTCCTTAGGAAACCCTCACACAATGAAAAGATTCGCTTTCGATTTACAGTAAAGGAATCATCTTTGAAAAGGAATTGAACCGTTCCAAAACGTCTGGCCACGTCATGAACTTCCTGAATCACGCTTTCAACGGACCTAAAACGTGTCTTCCGCGTGAAGTTGCTACAGTAACTGCAGTGAAAGGGACACCCACGAGAGGTCAGAATGAGACCCATATCCTCTCCCGAGAAACATTCGGGACTGAGAAGCGCACTTCTATCTGGCAAAGGAAGTGAGTCAAGATCTTCCATTTCGAGGGGAGGGGCGAAGATCTTATCTGGCGTATCCTTTGTTACAACTCCAGGAATGTCAGATAGGCCGCCATCTCCTGACGTCAGCCCCCCTATTATGGCTCTAAAAGCTTCCTCACCTTCTCCTTTAACGATTGCATCAATGTAAGGCCACGCGATCATGGCGCCCGGCATTACACTGGCATGGCTTCCTCCCATAATGACCGTACAGTTTTCGTTCCATTTTTTCACCAATTTAGCCGTACGCAAGGCTGAGGCATACGATATGGTCATAGTGGTAATACCAACCAAATCCGGCCGGAACATGTTGAGTGTCCGCTCAATCTCGCTCCAAATAGGATGCCGCTCGTCATTCACGCCGGCTAGAAAGAGAGCCATGTTTTGACGTTGATCTGTAAAATTCAAACCGTGGGTTGCTACATGACATTTGTCCACATCGTACACTTTGACGGCTTCAACTTTTTCTTCCCTTGCTATGGCCGCCAGCAAGCATAGCCCTAAGGGGTAGCCTCTCTTCACCAATCCGGTAAAGGTGTTCGTAGGCGGTTCTATGAGCAGGATTCTCATTGGGGCACTCTCTTGATCAGTAATAAAGAAGTTTGAAGCCTGACTTATAGACCAAGGCGATAGCTCTGAACAACGGGTTTTCCAAGTAACCTTGCCATTTCTTGCCATACGAATAGAAGATGTCGTCTCCAGTCATCAGGTGCATTATCTGCAACTGGGTTACATGAAGTCTATGATAAAAGGGACTGGCTAGAGATTTGATACGTTGCGGTGTCAGTTCGTACAGTGACCAGAATCCAATATCGTAGTCCTTCAAATGCTCCCTGACAGTTGTGCAAAAGTCATCAAACAGAGTGATAGTCCGGGGGTCGCGCGTGACAAGGTAGTAGTCATAGATACCCCAAAGAGCCCATATGAAGCCGTTAAGAATGTGCGTTGGCGGTTGCACCAGGTATTCTTCTATCCATAGATTTCCTTGGCGATCCTTGTAAAGAACTCCCCCTTCATCCATGCTCAGAGTGAGGCTCTTGTAAACGTCTTCTGCCGCCGCGAGATAAGTTCTGTCATCTGTCTCAGCATAGGCTCTCAGCAGTACGGACAGACCCTGCCCCTGAGCAAGACCTGAAAACCAGGGCGCCGTAAGCGGCTTAAAGTATTCAAAGTCGAAATCATGTGCCCACAGCGCTACTCCTCGGTCGTTTGATCGCAGGTTGCTAACAAGCCATTTTGCGTTTGCGATGAACTTGCCAAGAAAGTCTGCATTCCGGGTTTGTTTGTACAAATTGTAGTTTCCGAGAGCATACTGAGAAATGGCAATCGAATAGAATTGGCGCCCCACTTCCCCATGGTAGTCCAGCAGTGGGATGCCGTGCTCATCGAATGGGCCTGGGTATAGCGCCTTTTCCTCGAATGTCATATAATATGGTCCAAGTTCGTGATAAGATGCTTGGGCATTCACGCGTGGAGTTTCGTGCCAGAAGGTCAACTGACTATTTCGAGCCAACAGGTAGGAGGCAAGAACCCTGCGAAGGTATTTGATCCTCTTCCCGAAACGTCCGCTACTCTGATGGTGCATTTGTTTGAAACTGGTGGAGTCAGATGCGGCCACCGTAAAGCCGTGTCGCCCTAACATCAGGTGACTTACTCTCGGTCCGGCAGAGTTGCTGGCAACAGCAGGCAACCTGAAAGATTGAATCGGGACTATTAGTGCGGGACCTCTAACGGAACTCCCTCCCTTATGCTCCGCACTGCGAGAATGGAGGCCAGGGATACGGAACGCACCTCTTCCCAAGGTGTGGGCGAAGGTCCCCCAGTAATCAAGGTCCGGGCCAGAACTTCCATCTCTGTCTTGTGCCCCTTGTCCTGCGCGAGGTACCTCTTGCGCTTCAGTTTCCCATTTACGCATGTGATCACTTCACGGAAGTCCTCGATCACTGCAACCTTGCCGCCTCCAAAGACTTCCACGCGCTCCTTAGGAAACGCTTTATCACCCCCCGCAAGATAGCCGATGCTAGAGATAGAGCCATTGGCATGTCTGAGGGTCATGAAACATTGGTCATCGGTGATTTCTGGAGCATGCAGGCCTCCGATCGCCTCCACATAGACGCGAACAGGTGGACTTCCAGACAAAAAGGTAGCGAGGTCGATAGCGTGACAAGCTTCTCCGATCAGTCTGCCTCCGCCTACAGTTTCGTCTTGAATCCAGTGATCTGGCGGAATGTGCCCAGCGTTAAACCGGATAGAAAGAGTGAGCGGGGAACGGTTGGTTGAAAAGAAGGCCTTCACCTGGCTTGCTGCCGGCGAAAACCTTCGGTTGAACCCCATCATCAAGATGGGAGTGGGTGACGCACCTAGCAAGGCATCTTCGATCTCGAACACTTCTTCCACGGTGAGGGCCAACGGCTTTTCTACGAATACGCTCTTGCCATTCTCGATTACACTGATGACTTGTCTCGCGTGCTGGTCATGGGGAGTAAGCACAAAGATAATGTCCACATCGGGTGACCGGAAAACCTCTTCTTCATCAGTGGTCACTATTTCGAAGCCATGTTTGAAACCACTGTAAGCTGCACTGAATCCCCCTGCTGAACAGAGCATTTTAGGCTGAAAATCTTGAATCCGTTTCAGTACGGGGAGGAGCACCACCCGCGCAAAGTTCCCTGAACCTATGCACCCCATCCTCACCCGGCCCTTTTGCTTTGGTGTCGGCGATCTCAGATCGATGCGTTGGCCTGAGCTCCGCCCCGTCACGTCGGGGTATGTCAGTACAATTCCGAGGTAAGGTTCTTTCTCCGACTCGATGAGCTGGTAGGCATCCGTGGCTTTGTCAATGGGAAAACGATGCGTGATAAGGGGTGAGACATCAAGGCCACCGTTGCCCATCAGATCAAGCACCGCCTGAATGTTCCGCTGTTCAGTCCACCGCACATAAGCCTGGGGGTAATCGTGCCCACGGTCTTCATAGAGTGGATCATACCTGCCGGGACCGTAGGAGCATGAAACGGTGAATTCAATTTCCTTGAAATAGAATGGCCGGCGATCCAGATCGAGCCCTACGACTCCCACCAAAACAATGCGTCCCTTGGGACGGACGGCTTGGCATGCGAAATCCATAGGGGATCGAGACCTGGTGGATGCAGTAATTAGAACCGCATCGACCCCAAGTCCTCTGGTCAAATCCAGAACATCATGTGGGGTCATGTTCGCGTAAGCCGCAATTGCCCCCATTCTGTCAGCAGCCAACTGACATTTATCGGCATCCAAGTCAGTCGCCAGGACCTTCACTCCTGCTGCTTTCAGGATGCATACGGTCATCTGGCCAATTAGGCCCAGCCCAATGACCAGGACTGTCTCCCCAAGGCTTGATCGAGACAGCCTCACGCCCTGCAGGGCTATGGCCCCCAATACAGCAAAGGCCGCATGCTCGGAAGAAACACCCTCAGGTACTAGGGCGCACAGATGCTTGGGCACACAGACCACTTCGGCATGCGGACCATTACTGGCCACACGATCACCGGGTTTGAAGCCTTGCACTCTGTCTCCGCAGGCCAGAACCACGCCCGAAGAGGAGTACCCCATACTCATTGGCTCGTCGAGCTTTTCTTTCACCTGGGAAAAGGTGTTGAGTATCCCCTCATTGCGCAATTTTTCCAGGACACGTCTCACTTGATCGGGTCGCTCTAGCGCTTTTCCGAATAGAGACTTCCGAGACAATTCCATCGTGATCTTCTCGGTGCCAGCCGAAATGGCCGATGCCTTGTTTGCAACCAGCAAGTGGCCAGGTCGCACCATAGGATCAGGGACATTGTAAAGGGTCAAACGCCCCGTTCGGATGCTTTGGATAACTTGATACAAATCAATCAAACCCACAATAGTATTCGGCACACCGACCAGGCCGAATCGTCGGTCGAATTTTTGCTACGCCCTATAGTCTTCTTTTCCTTCATAGCCGTGCCAAGCGGTTCAGGAACCTTCCCCGAGGCCCACTTTCAGGGCATCACTGCCGACACCTCGGATATCAACCTTCGCGAGAGATTTTGGCGTCGGGAATTTCAGATACTACGAGGCGCAGTTTGCCTACCTGTGTTCTCTGTAGTTTATCGAGATACTGAACAATAATGGAAGTCTCATTCCCTATTCTTTTTTTCGTTTCTGCAAGCAGGAGACACTCATCCTCCTCATCATACCCAGGCCCTGGCACTACCCTTATTATTATTTCACCAGGTCGCTCTTGATAAATTTGTGCTTCTCGAACATGAGTCAAGTCCTTAAAGATGTGATCCATGCGCCCCAAACGAACCCCGTTGTGCAAAACGACATAGTCATCTTTTCGGCCATCAACAGACTCCACGACCCTGCCAGGTCTGCCGCATGAACAGGTGGCATTCGACAGAGTGACCACATCACCGACGTCATACCGTAACATTGGAGTGGCCAAATTAGTGAAGTTCGTCCCCACAACTCGCCATCCTTCACCGTGGGGATCGCGTACAAACTCCACCGCTGCAAAATCCTCGTCTACGTGTAGTTTGCCATGTTCGCATTCAGATGCATTAGCTACAGCTTCCACCATACCGTAATGCTGCTTTGGCCTCACTCCAAAAGCCTTTTCCAAGAGGACTGATTGTTGAGGAAGCAGGTTTTCTGCCCCAATGGTAATCCAATGAACAGGGTATCCCAAATCTATGCTGTTTTCGACTAAATATGCTGCTACAAGAGCCAGAGCCGATGGGTAACCGTGAAGCCATGGAGGCTTGGTCCTACGTAATTCCGTCACGTACTGTCCCATGTTGCCGGGGCTTAAATGATACCCACTGAACAAGATCTGCCTACCAGGGAAGTTATATCTCCAATAGGGCGGCTTCTGCTGGTGGATTGGAACCACGGATCGACCTCCAAAATAAGCACACCACGTGTCTGGCTGCAGGCCATGCCACTTGCGAAATCTCCACCACACGGCCCACTGTTCCTGAATAGCCCGTCTGGTTGTTGCAAAGCGGAGTCCCCCACCCGTAGTTCCACTAGTGTGGACAACAATCATTTGCTTGTGAGTGACACTTGAGGACACAAGTGATGCTTTGTGCTCCTGAACCTGCGCTTTCGTCAAGAGTGGAAGCGATCTCAGATCATCAAGCCCATTGATATCGCGCGAATCCAGTCCGTTTTTTTTAGCAACTTCTCGATAAAAGGGCACTGTATCAAAACAATGCTTGACAAACTCGCGAAGACGTTCGTCACGATAATTGTTGATTTCTAGCGAGGACCAAAAGGTACGTTCTTCCGCCCGGCAAAGCAAGTCGGGAAAGGACCCCCCAAATCGGTGCTTTCTCAACCGCCAACCCTCTCCAGAAACTACGATTGACTGTAGCCAGTGAGGCAACTTACAATAAATCTTTTCAAGATCCATTGCGCAAAGCATCCTGCAAGTTCTTCCAGCCAAAGCGCAGCCTGAACGCCTGTCTTACTTCTGGGACTGTTTCAGTAAATTTACTCCATATTCCATGGCGAAAATCGTCCACTTCCACTTCCTCCAGGTCCTTTGAACCTTTGCCTAGCTCCCCATCCCCACACTCCGCGAGGGTTGTCCCCTGCGTCCCGAGATTGGAGAATCATTAATCCTCATGGACTGACTTATGAAAATTCTGTACCAAATTTCCAAGACGATCAGAGACCATATTTTTTCATTTATACGACCGCGATAAAAAGAGTCTCCTCTCAACAGCTTATCGAGTTCCAATCGCGATATAATGCCCGCGTCAGCACACTCTGAGTTCGCCAGAAATTGGTTGGCCAACCGCAACACTGTCCTTTCGTACGGAGCGGAAAAAGGTTTCTTTTTTCGCCAAACTATCTCATCAGGCAGCGTTCCGTCACACGCGCGGCGAAGTATATACTTGCCGATGGTTCCCCGGATTTTCATGTCCAAGGGAAGTTTTAAGGCAAAATCCAAAATGCGGTTGTCGAGGAAGGGCGGCCGCACCTCCAGGCCGTGTGCCATGCTCATTTTGTCTACGCGCATGAGTATGAAGTTTGGCAGCCGAAGCGAAAAATCCTCGTCCACCAAGAACTCAGCAATGCTGCGAGGTTCATGGGAGTCCAGTAAGCTAGCATGTACGTTGTCTCCATTACACGAAAACCGCCCTAATGCTGCAATCTCCCGGTTCCTAAACACCACGCTCCAATCAAAGACCCCGTCCTTTTCAATGGCTGACCTGATGACACGGCATTTGACATCCTGTGGGCCCACCAATCGGCCGAGGACTCGGTAAACCCCCCTCAGAACGGAGTCGGGGAACTTGGACAAAAGATCAGCGTAATACCCCAGTTTATAACGATCGTAACCCAAGAAAAGTTCATCTGCACCTTCGCCAGTCATAGCCACCTTGACTTCTCTCCTGGCCGCAGCAGAAAGCAAGAAAGTTGGTGCCATCAAAGGTTCAGCAATAGGTTCGTCCATGTGGTAAATAATTACGGGGAGCAATTCTCTAGCATCATCATCCGAGCAACCGACCATCGTGTGTTCCACTTGGGCGAAAGTAGAAGCCAAATTAGCCGGCTCTCCTTCATTTGCAGCCGATCTGCCCGAGTAACTGATAGTAAATGTTTTCACGTTCTCGCCGCTTATCCTTGCCATCTCAGACACGACAACGCTCGAATCGATGCCTCCGCTCAAGAAAGCTCCAACAGGAACGTCAGCGACCATTTGCTCTGCAATCGATTTCTGCAAAAGCAGACGCAATTCGGCAGCATAGTCCTCTTCAGATCGGGAGCCTTCAGAAAGCGCGGTGCCATATTTCCAATAAGGTTCAATAACAACCATCAAGTCTTTGTTAACAATCAGACTATGACCTGCCGGTAACTTTAATACCCCTTCAAATGCTGTGAGCGGTGCCGACACATATTGGAACGCCAGATACTGCGCCAAAACGCATAAATTGGCTCGTCGTTGAGCTAAGTTTGCACTGAGCAGAGACTTGATTTCTGATGCAAAGGCAAAGTATCTTTCATTCCGCACATAATAAATAGGTTTGATCCCTGTCCGATCTCGGGCCAGTATAAGTTGATTTCTGGCACGGTCCCAAATTGCCAGGGCAAACATTCCATTAATTTCTTTGAGAAAATCCTTGCCGTGTTCCTCATATAAGTGTATCAGGCACTCAGTATCCGTCCGACTGCGAAACCTGTGGCCGCGGCCCTCCAGGTAACTCCGTAGTTTGGGGTAACCATATATTTCACCATTAAACGTGATCGTCACACTGCCGTCTTCGTTCTGCATCGGCTGGCGGCCTGCCGGGGTGAGGTCTATAATACTAAGTCGACGGTGCCCTAAAGCCAGTCCAGCGTCTTTGTCGTAGAATTCCCCCACATCGTCGGGACCACGATGCTCTATCGCAGCGCACATTGCAGGCAAAGCTGATGCAGGTATGTTTCCCCGGAAGCCGCAAATACCGCACATGTTTTTTACCTTACCTACATGGCCAAGATGCCAAGATATTGGAACTCGAACCAGAAGGAACCCAAAAAACGCCTGCTACTGACACCTAAGATCCGGATTTCCGACTCGACAAGCTCGATTTATTGTTAGCTGATCGAAGACCGTTGCGTACCGCAATGGTCTTTGGGAAGGGTCACAAAGATCCAATGGATTTCGAATCCCCGACTCGCGCCTCCCAGACCGCTATCCCGATGAACCTCCATGGCCCAAGAAAATGTATCAAAAAGATGTAGGGCCACACAGCGGTGACAGTGCTGAAACTTGAGCCACAGGCTTTTAGAGCAGATCCACCTTTCGTGAATCAGTGTTATGCCTTCGCATCGCGAACCATCAGAGTCCTTTGTCGAACTGGCCTAGTACAGAATTGTCCTACGGGAGGCACTCGTCAGCCGCAGAGACGAAGAGGTCCCTGTTCTGTAACAAGACTTTTTCATCAAAGCCAAATGAACGTGCATGGTTCCGGGCTGCCACCTTCATTTCAGAAAACTGCTCGGGCCCCATGGTGGCGCAAGACTCGATTACTTCAACAAATAGCTCGGGCCGATTCAATGGAAAATCCCAGCCAGCCCCAGACGCCTGCAAATTACGCCAGGGGGTGGTATCACTGATGAGCACCGGCAAGCCGGACAGGAGCGCCTCGTATATAACATGACCAAAATTCTCGCCGAGTGTCGGCAAAAAAAACATGTCGTAGAGTGGCATTACCTTAAATAGCTCTTCGTGGCGAATGTGACCCAAATAATTCACCTTAACATGATCTGGGAGGCATTGAATCAATTCTTGGCACTTTTTCCAATGAATGTCATCAGAGATCCCGCCAATTATATCAAATAACACAGGTTTCTTTACGTGTGCCAGGATGCGTAGCGCACCGTCCAGGTTCTTTGTCGGAGAGATACGAGACAGGAAGAGCAGTCGCAATTTTTGAGCTTCTTTGGGTCGTTCACAATGGTTATCGGACAGGTGTGTTCGAGATGGCAAATCAGGAGCTACCATCACCCTTTGCGCAAATGTTCCCACAGTTCGGCCAATATCTTGGGCCTCGTAATCGCTCGACGCATGCCAAATGATCCCCTCGTAGAGTTTCGAGAGGCGTGCCATACTCAGAAAAGCCCTCTTTTTGAAAGCCTTGAGCTTCAGTGCCCCGGCGGAGAACTCTCCCCTTGGAGCAATCACGGTTGGACAAGCCGGTATCAAGCTCAAGCCTCTGAGCATAAGGGGTTTCAGGCTGAAAACAGTGTCAAAGAAGCTGTTAAGATAGAGCACACTGTGGTTTGTCTTGGTGATCAGATTCCGGAAGGCTGACAAGGACCGAGCAGCCTGGGAACAATAGAAAACCGATCCCTTTCCCACCCGGTTCCAAGCATTGAGATGGACGTTTCTATATGGAACGGTCTCGAATGAATCACGATCCGAAGTGACGATCTTGAAATCAAACTCGTCACCCAATTGGTCTACCATGTTCGCTACTGTTCGCACAGGGCCACCAGATTTGTCGCCGGGAAGGTAGTACTGCAGGAAAACCAGAATGGTGGTCCGCTCGACAGCCCTTTTTGATGGCATGCTTCACCCCAACGGTAAAAGGAGCCGTGCATTGCTTAAGTTACATGGACAGATAGGGCAAGGGTTAAACAATCATGCGTCCCAGGCGACAAGATCATCCGCCACGCGTGATGTGATGGCCGTGCTAAATTCAATGACATTTCTCCTCGGAGTGAATCGCTGTGCTGCAATACTAGCGGCTTTGCCTATTCGATTCCTCATTTCCCTGTTATCTATGATCTCACCTAGCAACAAAGCTAGCGTTTCTTTATCGCCGGACTCGAAAAGCAAACCGTTTTCTCCGTGTATGATTCTGTCGATTGCCGACCCGGTTTGGTTGGATGCTATGATAGCCTTGCCCATTTGCATGCCTTCATCAACCACAATTCCCCAGGGATCCTCCATTGATGGCACGACAATTACATCAGCATGTGCCAAAAGCCATGCATGCAATTCCATCTGACAAAAACCAAGGAAACGGCAATATTTAGCTATGCCAATACGAGCAGCGTGGTCCTCATATTCTTGCCGATGTGGCCCGTCTCCTTCTATCCAAATTGCACAATCGTGCCGCGTTTTTAAAACAGAGAAGGCATCAAAAAGAGTAGTCAACCCCTTCCGAGCAATTAGACGTCCGGAAAAGAGAATAATCGTCTTGCGATTCTTCGTGTCTATGCAAACTTCGTCTGGAATGTCGTTCGGGTCAGCAACCATTAGTCTTTTTACATCAATTACGTACGGGAAGTCTATCACTTTGTGTCGTGGACACCCGGCCGAGATTGCCGAAAGGATTCCTGGTTTTCCACAAGTCATAACTATAGTAGATGTTCGGAATACGATCTTCCTGACTAACTCGCGAGCGAGATAAGTGGTCAATGCCTTGCCCGACCTGCCAGTACTAAAATGATCTGCCCATAACGCGTAGTTCCGGCCCGTAAGAATGCAATAACAGATTGCAATTAAAGGTAGTGTTCCATAAGTACCCGCAACTATTGTGCAGCTTGGTTGTAGACATTGAAACAGCCTAATGAGCCAAAGGATACCAAATGCCACTGAGCTTGTCGATCTTCCGCTGATTGTCATGAATGGGAAGCGGGCTTGAGGAAAATCTCGAAAATCATGTCCACCATCTGGAGCCCAGTTCCGCTTCTTGGAAAAGAAAACAAGGGGGTTCCAGTCAGTTGAATCACCGAATGCATTGAAGAGATCGTAATTATATGGGGTGGGCTCTAAAGCCACTATCAACAACCACTTGGCACCTCGGAAACGACCGGATCGACCATGACCGCCCTTAAAAGATGGATTCATAAATTGCTTGATCCAGTCTGTTATTCTCAAATCAGAGTGAACCTTCCGGGCACCCCGAAATGGCTAAATTATTCTGTCAGCAACCTGAAATACTGTTCGGCAACCATCTCGGCCCTAAAGGGATCGAAGGCACTAGACCTCAAAAACGCTTCAATTTCGTTTATCTTTCTTCGCCAACGCCGATGTGACCATGAAGACAAATACTTCCAGAGATCCTCAAAATCGCTATAATTCCTCATATCCACGAAGCATTCCTTCGGGACAAAATCCTCGATGTCTGGAGCACCCAAATATACAGGGATGGTTCCGGCCATCATCGCATCGCATATCTTTTCAGTAACATAACCAGGGAAAACACAGTTCTCGATGGCCAATGAAAAACGGAATGAACCCAAGGTCTTGATCTTGTCTTCGCATGATCGAGGCTCGTTTGCAAACCTTAATCGGCGAATGCTGGGCACGTATTTTCTTGCTACGTGCCAATATCGACCGAACAGGTAGAAATCTTCTTGAGAAGCGAATGATATAATCGCTTCCAAACGCACTCTATATAAGTCTGGAAAACGAGCATTCGGATCACGCAATTGGTAATATAGTATTTTTGACCACTTAACTGGAATATACAGGATCGATAACATATTTTCTCTGTTGACTGGATATCGCTCCTTAAAAGAAGCAATCATGGTTAATAGACGCCTATCATGGAAGTCTGAGGGAGTTGTTACACTTATAGGACACATGGGCCAATAGTGATCATGAAATACTGCTTCATGGTGTACTCGGTGTCTTATCCCTCTAAACAAACATACGTGTCTGAAAGGCTCACTCAATCTTTCTATGTTATGATAAAAACTCCATGAGACATTAGGTGACTCACCAGTGAACAGCAACCTTGATTCTACTCCCAGCTTTGCAAGGTTGTTGATTTCCTTTGATGCTGCTTCCCTCGAAATGCACACCGCTTTGGTAAATCTGGGTTTGGTCTTCATAAAGACATCCCCACTTAGAACCACCCAGCCTTCTCTATCGGCTATTTCAACCATGGGTGTAATTGCGTTTAGTTCTGGAAAACCACAAGCATGGACGGGGTCTAAGATCCTATTGTTTCGGAAGTGAGGGCTATGAGTGTCGAAAACGATTATCTTGGTACTTGCAGCGCACATGATCAAGAATTCCATCTATCCGAAGCAACATCCACAAGGCCATTGATTGACTTGTGTTTAGCAACCCTGTAGATAGTATAAGCCACCAGTAATATAGGCACTCCCCAGTAAAAGTTGAAAAGATAAGGGCGCTGCAACAGGATCAGGAAAAGGGCTAACGCAGAAAACCGCACTTGCTTGTTTGCGAACAAAGCATATGTCAGGAGCCACAGCTCAAATGCAAAATATATCATCCAGATGAAGATTCCATAAGCAAACAAAGGGCTAAGTGGGTTCGCAGCAACATCTGCATGATAATCATGATTCTCCTTGTCTATGGCCATGCCGCCTCTGAGTACCAACTCTATGTTAACATAATCTAATGCGATTAACATGTTTTCCGTTCGATTGTCTCCAGACAATCTGCCTTCTCTAACGACGAGCCTGTCGCCATACATATCGTCATAAAATGAAGAAATCTCTTGAGTTGTCAACAATACGCCTATGACGAAGATCAATACGGTAATAATGACCAGTCGTTCTTTGAAGTTAGAAGTGGAGAAAAGCGAAAAAAGGAAATACACCAACGTCATGATGAAGTGCGCAAGTGCTCCAGTCAAAAGCCCTAAAAGCATGAACACTGACGATGATTTTTCCCGAATACCCAACGCCAAGTTGAAGCAAACAATCAAGATGATAAAAAAAGAAAAGGCGCCCGGTTCATCAAAGATGCTAGCTGGCCTGATAAATGAACCACGTTCGTGCCCGATCGAAGTTAAGTACACATCGCTCCGCCTCGCTATTTGTTCTTGGTATAAGTAGACGGTATCAGTTACTCCGCCACCAAGGCAGTGATAAATAAAACCAATGACACCAAGCGAAAGGATTATGAAAGCAACATAATTTATCTGGGCTACACCTTTAGGACTGACCAAGTATGGCCAAAAGGCTGTTGCAATTACTATGGAACAAACCAGCGAGCCAATCAAGAGAAATTGTGAAGTGGCTCCTGATACCATTGACCCTAGTAGACCTACGAACAATAAAACCGCATAAAGAATTGGTGCACGGAGAATGAAACGGCGAGCCCCAGTAAGGACAATTATTACCAGACATATAAGCGTGCTGCCCAAATAAATCAAGCGGGCATCAAACCCAATATAGTAATGCAGTAAATAGCCCGGTACAACGACAAAGAAAAGCAGGACAGCAGTGACTGTTATTAGCAAAGTTGCAATCTCACCATCCCGAATGAGGTTTTGGTCAGTAGCGATCCGACGCGGAAAATGAAATTGACGGAAATTGGTTGCCATTATCGCCACCTACGGGGAATTCGAGAACGGCTTATGCCCTTAGCTCCGCAAATGTGACTGTCAGAGTAGAGGCACACGCGACGACGATGCGACTAAAGATCTAACAGTCCCGGTATAGACGATTAAAGCAGTAAGAAAAATCGGCTAAGTAACGATCGGCGTGCTTTTCACTGACATCGTGATGCACACCGCGTATGTTTCCCTTGAGGTTGGCAGCCAAGACGTGAATCCATCGGAGTTGTTTGAGCGCTTCCTTGTCTTTGTTGACCACGTGGGGCTCATGCACAAACCCGTTTGAAGCGAGCGTGCGATTCGCATGCCAACCGTCGGCTCGGATATTCATGTTCGGAGCAACCTTGTGCCGGCTCAGCTCCAAGATATGCTTGCTGCTGACAGCAGACTCGCGTTTCATAACAGGCAAATCCAGGATGACCACCTTGGCGTCCAGCAGCTACAACGCCCTTTGCCTTGCCTGTTGCCCCTACTCCCGGCGCGCTCCCGGTTTGCACGAACCAAGAAAGGTGTCATCCATCTCCACGAGCCGTACATTTTGATACTACGCATCGCGGTCGGGCACGGCTTTACGAATCTTGTGGCCCATGGTCCAGTCTTGTAGGACAAGATATCAAGTATGCGCTGGAGACTCAGCATCAAAGCGCCACTCTTCGGACGGATCATCACGAAAATCATCCAAAACCGCTTCACCAGCCCGGTTTTCGTCTTATGAAAGATAGTTTCAACTGTCACCGAGAACTGGCATTTGCATTTGCTACACTGATACGGCTCGCGCGTACTGTGAAAACAGTACTGAGTGTGACCGCATCTTGGACTACGACAGCCCTCTGGCGATCGAAGCTGAAACAGATGCTACATGCAGACTTCCTCAGCGGAAAACCTTTGCTGGAACTCGACCAGGTTCAACTGCTATTGCCTCACCGCAAAATAATTGCCCTATGACAATGCTCAGCGGTGCCGGCTCCGTTCGAAAGAAAACATCAAACTGCCGGCAACGAATTTGTGCGGTAGGCGCGCCAGCGCACGAAGTTCTCGCACGAAAGAGGTGAAGTGCCCACCCTTCAAGCCTCGTAACCCGAGCGGACGTTCCCATTTTGGTGCCACTTGTCCCTCTAGAGTCATGTGTTTCGTATACTCTAGGGATCTTATATACGGCCACATGATATTATCCCGCGTGACATCCGTGAGCCGGACGCCCGACCCGTAAAGGCCTGTGTCATACACGAACGGCGCGAAGCACCGAAAGCGGTGAAAATGGAAGAATATGAGCCTGTCGGAATCGACGTAGACCTCCCCATCATTGGCGGTTACGTGGTGGCCTGCGATGTTCCAGGGCGCAAGATTTGCTCCCTTGTTCCGGATCTCCTTTACCCCATCAAATCTGTGTGGCCACTCATCCAAATACTTCTGGTCCGCGTAACAGGACTCCGAGGAGACGTCCGTGCAGCATTCGAGACACCGCTCTCGCCACCAACGCAGGCACGCCTTAGCATTTTGATCGTTCCTAAACGTTACCCATCCCACGTTGTAAATGCCGACTTTCGTGAGATGCTGCAGCGCCTGAGGAAACCGATGTTCGATGATACCGATCGACGATTGCGCCAATTCATCGAAAATTGGTGCTGGTGATGAAAAAAAGAACAAATCCGCGTCGACATACGTGACTGAATCGGCCTCCGGCCACTTCTCCAGGACGTAGAGATTGACGATTGGGGTCAAGGTGAAATAGTATTCCGCGGTTCCTCGATTGTCCTTAACCCCCATCAGTCTGGGCTCATAGGCCTCGATGTCCCTGAGCGAAACAAGGTCCATGTGTTCCAATTTTAGGGTTGATAGCATGTTGCTGCAATTCTCATCCAAGCACACTATGCACAAATTCGCTTCAGGAAAGTGCTTTTTCAGTGAGCTTAGCATGGCCAACCCCCTCGAAGCATAATTGCGATCGAAGTACGTGCAAAACCATTTCATGGTGCCTTAATGTTCCGGGCTGTCCAAGGTGAACAAAGCCGCGACGACTTGACCAACCTGGTAGCTCGCCACTTGAGGATGCATGGGGCACACTGAGGCCTTTCCGGCACAATCATTCAAAAACGGGGAGTCCGTTTGGTCACCTAAGCATGCTATGGCCAGCGGTGACGGGAACGCTCAGTTCCACCAGTCGCGCGACTCAATGGGAAACGATCAACCTGAGTCCGCCTGTCATCAGGTTCGGCTTGTTAATGAAAAAACGTGACTTCTCTTAGGCAACTAGGTCACTCCTGCGGCATCGGAAATTTTTCGAGCCAGTACGACATTGTCCAGGTATAGGTCTTCGTTTCTTGGAAGGATAGCGCCGACAAGCTCGCCCATTATGTTAAACGGGGCCATCAAGAGCAAGGTGGATAGCCTGTTTAACATTGGATTTGTCGTCACAGTCTTCTTGTAAATGTACGAATTGATCATCTGAAAAACTGCCCTTACATCGTCCATGGATTTTCGATATTCCATGACACGAAACCCATGAGCCTGGACTAGATGACGGAGTCCGAACGAGGAATACCGGGCATAGTCTAGAGGCTGTTCATGTTCATCCCAGACGAACGGCACACTAATAAGCAAGATTCCACCGCCCTTGAGGACGCGATTTATCTCTGATAGGAACTCATCGGGATTGAATACGTGTTCCAGCACCTGACTTGTCAAGACTGAGTCGAACTCACCGTCATCAAAAGGGAACTCATGACCGGAATAGGTATAGTCGGACAAGCCTGGCCGACTCTCAAGCTCCAACCCAACGTATTCGGTGGAGCGACAGTACTCCCGATAAGGTTTTGAGCCGCATCCGACGTCCAGGGTTCGACCGTCTACATGGTGACAAAGCGCGGCGAAATGGCGGATCAGTCCTTTTCTGGCAAAGTAGAAAGGATTGACAAACAACCCGAGGAAACCGGGATTTGTGTACGACCTTTTCACCATGGTGCGAAAATATCGAAGCATTCTGTGAAGAAAACCGGTCACGTCATGGTGCGAGGTCTCGTGACTACCAGCCCCATGTAGGTGACCTCAAACTCCGCCGGCAGCCGATCGGCGCAGGTGAAACTGGCTACAACGGACCAATCCGCTAACTTGGACCGAAACCCTTCCTCGGAAAAGATCCAGCTTGGATAAGAGGCAGGATAAATGCTTGGCGGCACCCGCTGCACACACAGCTTGTCAGTCAGTCCGTGCCAGAAGGGCGTACGGTCGATGATCACACAATGCATCGGCAGCTTACTGATTTGAGCCAGCAGATCATACGGCTTTTCCAGATATTGCAGGACGCTTGAAAGAATCACTACATTCGGACACGTGTCCTCAATGCATTCATCTATAGTTTGATAAAACTTGAGACGTTCATCCTCGAAATGCTGTTGGCCAGCCGCCACATAGTGGGGCTGTTCTACGACATTCCACCGCACCGAATCTAAACAGAACAGGAATGCACGATTCTGAAAGTACCCGCTTCCAAGGGAGCCTCCGAAATCGAGCACATTGAGGGTGCCGCTATTTGCCGCCGCAGCCCACATTAGGCCAGCCAAAACCGGCCAAGAGTAAACAACTTGATCGAACAGAACCGAGTCGCGCTCATAGGCTGCCTCTCCGTTCTTGACCCTCATAACGGCGGTTTTGGTCTTTTCCAATATGTGAGGAGCGTCGTAACCGCTACTGGCCTCCACGGCCTCTTGCCAAGATGAGTAATCGCCAGATAATCCCCATCGGCTGCCTGCCACATGACGGACAACTTTGGCAATGACCGAAGAAGCAAAAGGACGCAGAGTCGCTCGCAAATTCATGAACTCTGCTCCTCATGATAGGTTTGGCAATCGTCGGACGGATTGGAGGAATGTTCCGCGCAACCACCAATCGGTGGCTTGTTCAGCGTCATGGAGAATATTCGACGCAGGCAGCGTATCAAGCCCAGCGGAGTTGTCCCCGACTAGGTTGAGATCGCTCCCAGCCTCTTCTAATTCTGTAAACAACTTTTTGACGAGCCAAAACTATTTCAATGCCACAAACACAAAACTTCGACCAAACAGGTTCAGCCACTTGTTGGCTGACTGATTCCAGAACTGTTTGCGAATTATATTCATAGGTCGGTCCAACCGAAAATTGCAGAGGAGGGAAGTCGTTTTCCGAGGTTGCACGTAGTCCGGCTCCGGATAAATCACATCGAAAGATCGAAATCCCAGTTTCTTGAGTAATCCAACGTAAGCCCAAAAAGAATAGGTGTATGCCCGGTAATCGGTACCGGACCACAACAAGGAAAGCGATCTTGCCAGTCGTCTGGGGAGGATGGATGTAAACCTCTGCAAAGTATGCAAATCTCTTGCACCTATGAAATACCTCCACCAGAATCTGTTTTCTATGGCGAGATATAAGATACCCCCCTGTTTTAGTGTCTCCGAACATCTCCGAAGTAACTCATGTTGGATTTTCTCGGGCGCTCCAGGATTCGAACATGCCACCCACTCTAGAAGGCCGCTGAGAATGACTACATCGAAGGTACTGGGTTTGAACGGGAACGTGGCACCGACATCTACCTCTACTCCAACAAACCTTGCCGAAAACCCTTCTTGACCAAGCCTGGTCCTACAGAATTCGAGTCGCTTGGAGGACATGTCAGCGCCAACGACCATCGCTCCTTTCTCTAGGCAACGCTGACTAGCGAAGCCCCACCCACACCCCAAATCCAGTACCAGCGAGCCTGGACCAATGGGGAGAGCCCCAATCAGGTCCGAGCGGTAGGTTGAAGAGAAATAGTCACGTGTATATTGGGCGGCATAGCGATCCAGTAATGGCAAAGCTCTCTCCACCGCTTCTTTCCAACCAACCTCTTTGCCCAAGGAGAGTTCCTCCAGAAAGACGTCAGGGAGATACTCGGCAAAGAACTGATCCGGTACCCGGCTGCAACTTCTCCAGATACCATCAGAGACGCTTTGCAAGTCGTCCGTGTAGGCAACGGTCTCGAACCACGAAGTCATTGATCCTAGCCTCCTGATCTCGAACCAAGCGCATTGAGATACTCCGTATCATCTAAGAACCATTTCTGGCACTCGGCCTTTCCTATGATTGGGGCTGGTTCCTTCGTTGTGCGAAAGTTCCAATTCCCCTGAAAATACGCATGAAAAATAGCGAGTGCGTCTTGAATTGAGAAAAAACTTTTCTTGACACCGTACCATTGCTCGCACTCGGACTCAAATGTCACTTGGTCGGAGCGCTGCAGTACTTCAACTGTGCCAATGCCTAGCGCTGACATTGCCGACAGACGATGGTTTCCGTCAAGGACTAGATAAGCATTGGTCCCGTCCCTTCGGCACAATCGCAATACGGTCACGTAGGACAGATGCTCTATCGGTCGGTACCCGTTGTCGCGTATTGATGCGAGGGCTCGTTCCAGCCAGAAGAATTCTTCTTCTACTCTTTTGAACAATATGCCTTTCTCGCAAAAGTGGGTCAGGATGTCGGGAACTTCATCGGGACTCGCAGACCATCCGAGCCCTAGGGTGAACGATTCCGAACAAAATCGGTTCCAAGGAAATACCCATAAGGGATATCTACGCGAAAGTGCTTTAAGTCCGATGGCTTGTCCCATGTCTCGAGGACGGTAATATAGGAGGAAGTCTATGAATCGACGTCGAGCGCTGCAAATGCCACGGCCGCTAAGTACGTCTATAGCGTAGCTCTCGTATGGATTGTACTCATGACGGCCGTATCGAAAACCACAATAATGAACGCAGTTCCCGATCGGCACTTCGTATTGCCTCCACGAGGGGCGCAATCTACCTTTGCTGAGGCGCAGAAAATGCTTCGCTGCCCCGAGCGCTCGCCTCATAGCATTGCCGGGATACGTCGCCATTTCACATCCACGAGCACACAGCCCATATCCTCTGGTTTATATTCAAATCTTTGTTGCCCCACATTTTCAACAACAAAACTCATGACTTGGTGTCGAAAATCGTACATTTCCACATTAGGTTGATGCAAAGCCGCATTGATTGTATACTGTCCTGGTAGAAGAAGCCCACCTGGAATCTGGGCAGATAAATAATGTGAGCCGGACTTTTCAACTTTCAACGTTGAATACCCATAGGCTGAGCTGCTATAGAACAGTCGCTCTCCCCGACAATTGAACACAGCTATTGCCACATGAAGATTTCTTATGGACCGCAAGAGCACCAATTCGAGATGCACAAATATTGGGTTTATGCCAGCGTGATTTTGGGTTGGTATATTGTGAACGTCACAGACTGCAATTCTGGTGAAGAAAGCATCGCTTTGTACTGGATCTAATCGTACTGATGATTCTTGTCTAGCGGGACTCGCTAGATAGGTCTCAATGACTTTGTCTACAGGACCGTTCAATCGCAATCTTCCGCTATCTAATAGCAGACATCTGGGGCTCAAATCGCGTATGAGCACCATATTGTGGCTGACAAGCAGTACTGTCCGTCCCGACCTTACGACGTTGCCCATTTTGCGTACACATTTAGCCTGAAACTCGGCGTCGCCAACGGCGAGTACTTCATCAACCAACAGAATCTCTGGGTCGAGATGAGCAGTCACGGCAAATGCTAGACGCACATACATACCGCTAGAGTACCGCTTGATGGGGGTGTCGAGAAATTGTTCGATGCCGGCGAAATCCACTATCTCTTCGAATTTTCGTCGGATTTCGTGATTGCGCATCCCGAGCACGGCACCGCTGAGGAAAATGTTTTCGCGTCCAGTGAGCTCGGGGTGAAAACCAGTGCCGACCTCCAAGAGACTTCCCACACGACCATAAATATCGGCCTGGCCCGCAGTAGGCTCCGTTATTCTTGCCAGCAGCTTCAGAAGAGTGCTCTTGCCGGCACCGTTGCGTCCGATGATACCAAGAACCTCACCGTGCTTTACCTCAAACGAAACGTCTTTAAGGGCCCATATCGTTTCCGATTCGGGACCGACCACGCCGCTAAGGCGACGAAGTCGACGCACCGGCGCTGTGAAGGTCTTCATGATCGCATCGCGAAAAGTGTAATACTTCTCCCTCTTACCGCCTATGCGGTATTGCTTGCCGAGTGCATCCGCACAAATTGCAATGTTACCCATTTGTTTCCCACTAGGTGTAATGTATTGCCGCGGTCGTTTCATACTGCGGCAGTGCCGAAACCTTCATGGTCCCGGCACAAGCCCACTTTTGCCCCAAACTGATCAAATAAAATCCGCAAAGAACCGTTCTGTTCTCCTGAAATACGTCAGACCTGCAGCGAGCAGAAGAAGTGCTGAGCAGGAACTTACCAACAGGAGTGACCACGGATCTGTGTCCGTTGGCAGCATGGCCCAACGGAAACCCTCAATTGCACCGCAAATAGGGTTGAGCGCATACAGGAGACGCCACTTCTCTGGAATCAGGCTCGCAGGATAGGCTACCGGACTGACAAACATCCAGAATTGCGTTAGGAACGGAATCACGTACCTGAAGTCGCGATACTTCACGTTGAGGGCGCCCAACAATGTACCGATGCCGTAGGCTGTCACTATTGCAAGTAGGACGGTCAGAACCGCAACCGGAAAGTGCGTTGAGGGCAAATACCCGTAAGTCACTATCATTACAAGAAAGAACAGGAACGCGATGACGAAATCAACGAGATGACCAATGACTGGGGCCGCTGGCATAATCAGGCGTGGGAAATAAATTTTTGTGACTAGCCGCTCGTCCGCAATCAGGCATGCCGCAGCCTGCGCCATGGACTGAGAAAAGTATGTCCAAATTAGGAGGCCCGAGAAGTAGAATAGTGAATGCGGCACTCCATCAGCTGGAATTTTTGCGAGTCTCCCAAAGACGACGGTAAAAACGACCATGGTCAGCAACGGCTGCAGCAGCGCCCAGGCGGCTCCTAACACAGTCTGCTTGTACCGGACGACAACATCACGTCGCACGAGAAAGAAAAAAAGATCTCGGTACTGCCATAACTCGTGCCAATCTATGTTAACGAGCCCCTTGCGCGGCCGTATCCGGACATGGGGAGCCTCGGTGACTGATGGTGCCTTGTCAGATAGATTTGAGTTCAAAGAGACAGGCCTAGTAATCTGTTTCAAGCAGGTCTACTTCACGTCGCGCATTTACCAGCAATGCCCATCGATGGTCGAATTCATCCTGAGTCTCAGGGACCCCGGGGTTCCTCGGGCCTTGAATGATCTTGACTATCTTTGCACTGCCGTAGCACTTTCGCAACATACCCATACTCCTTCTTCGAACGCGATCAGCGTGGAAATCTACGCACGCCTAGACTACGGCATTTGCCTCACGGACGGGATGCCAATTCCCTGCTCCAAGAATCTCCGATGGCAATGACTGCGCACAGAACTCGGTCCGGTTTGAGCTGAACAACGAAGGGGCTGACCTTTTCTGACCAGACGACAGGCCCGTCCCCATAATCATCTAGACCCTCTCATCAGCACTCCCACCGTTCGCATCATAATCTGCAAGTCTAGTAATATGCCACCGTGCTTTACGTAGTAAAGGTCATATTTCAGTTTCTCGATTGAGTCGTCTAGACTTGCGGCATAGCGGTAGCTGATCTGAGCCCAGCCGGTGACGCCCGGGCGCACTAGGTGCCGCAACCGGTAATGCGGCACTTTTTCGGTCAGAAATTGCACGAAATCAAGACGCTCGGGCCTGGGACCTATGAGCGACATGTCCCCCAAAAGCACATTGATGAATTGAGGCAGTTCATCAAGGCGCGTTTTTCGGAGAAAGCGGCCAACAGTTGTTACCCTCTTGTCTCGTCGATCGGCCCAAACGGCTTTACCTGATGGCTCCGCGTTTACAGTCATCGTGCGGAACTTGAGTATGCTGAAGACCTTCCCGTGGCGTCCCACGCGTTCTTGCCGATAGAAAACAGGACCTTTGCTGGAGAGTTTGATCCCGACGGCTATAGCGGGCCATAACGGCAACGTGATTACAAGTCCCGTCAAAGACGTCAAAATGTCGGCAGCTCTCTTGATGACGCGACTAGCCATCAACACCAAAGAAACGTTGGCCTGTATGAGCCAATTGCCGTCAATCACTTCTACTGGCACTTTCTGAAACAGGCTCTCAAAAAAGGTCGAAACGTTAGCAACACGAGTGCCATTTTGAAAGAACGGAAGCAATTCTTCGAGGGTAGCTCCATCGCACGTGCCCTGAACAACTATCCAGTTCGCTCGATGTTGTCCACAGACCTCAGAATCGTTGAGGACACCGGCTGGAAGTTCGACAGGTATGTCGCGAGCCATCGGCACGGCTGCCAGGACTCGCACGGGTGGAAAATGCCTTCGTTCTGCATCGACCTGAATCGACCGGGCTATCTGTTCGTCTCCAAGGACAATCACATTGATCGGCATCCTTCTCTGAATATGTCGCAGGATGAGTCTGCCTAATAAGGTAAGGCATATGAGGACCATACCTGATATCAACACTACCCATCGACCGGTTGCTGCGAATTTCACAGCATATTGGGAAAGTAGCGCTACGGCCCAAGCCAATACTGTAGCAATTGTGGTCCGTATGAGTAGGCCTGTCTTGCCTTCACCGTTGGGTCTCTCATAAAGCCCAAGGGAGAGCCCTGATACTACGAACGCGATCCCTAACGGCCAGATCACTTTCCATAAGCCAATGTGACCGTAGATCTGAAAATCGTAGCGAGGTGAGACAAAGTACCCACTGTTAACAGCGACTGTAACCGCAACCAAGTCCCAGCAAGCCAAGAGCGCAAGGCGACCTCGATTCGAGGAGATGACCTCCTTCAGAAAAGCACGTAACCGAGGAGATGCTCCAAACAGCAAGCTCGCGGGATAAGGCGCAGCTGTGGCAAAACTGCCGCCCAGCGCTGTTGCAGCTGATGCGGACGCGATGCTACTGACTTTCGGACTCCTTTGTGAACCCATTGGCCATCCCCCCATACGGATGAGCAACGCTATGAGACGCAATCATGCCCTACCATTCAAATTCGGCAGCCAAAGTTATCCTAGATGAAACGTTCAATGAAACAGACTAGCAGACTTATGTAGATGTGGTTCAAAAAATCAGGTCTGAACAAAAGATTGACAGTTGCTCTTACACTGTCCGATTAGGTCGTGCGTTTGCGTTTGCAAGTCAGCGGGTCGACGGCCTCGATTTGATAACAGCAGAAAGTGAGCTTAGGAACTGGTGACAAAGGCAGGTGATTATAAGTTTCCAAGGCTACGCCTCCGGGAACAGCCGATATCCCACTGATATAACTAGTAAATTGCTTGACAAATCCCTCTCAACGCGACTAATCGCGTTCCCCCTGGCTCTCTTAGTAATTGCGTGATGATGTGCTCGCCACGGAATCAATTGAACCGCCGTGATCGAGCCGTGTCGTGCGATGGGACTTGTTGCGAATAGCATTGCACGGCCATTTGTTCGTCCAAGCCCCTCGCAAAAGCCGATAGATGTACTCTCATTTGTAGAACCTTGGTCCAGGACAAGTCAAGCTATTTTTCTGGCCGGCCTAATAACTGACGTCGTACAGCCGGCCAGAACGAGCACTGGTCGGCATCCGACTAATGAGCTTTTGGCATCAATGAGAGCCTCCTTATCAATTGGACGTGAATTGTCCCCGGCAAACAGCCCGTACTTACGTGGCGGACATCCCACCACACCGGGCCGCAAGGCGCATCTCATGGCTGACTGGCCCAGGAATTCGGGCGGTTAGAGGACCTTGACCCGGTTCATCGGCTTCGATAATGCGGCTTGTATTAAATGATGTCCGAAGAATCCGGGGCTGGAATCGCCAGTCGCGCATAAAGACTGTCCGGTGCAGTGCCGTAGAAATGCCTGATGGCGTTCACGGGGTTGGCCGGGCATTTTTTCGTTGACAGGGCCATTGGTATGATAGATAATGTCTATCATGATAATTGAGAGAGAATGGAGCCTTTCGGAAGCGGCTCGGATGCTCGGTGAGCCTCAGCACCGACTCATATATCTGTGTGAAAAAGGCGTAGTGATTCCGGATTTTGGTGAAGCCAAGGGCCGCGGTAGCAGCCGCCGATTTTCGGCCCGGAATATCCTCGAGTTTGCCGTGGCCCTGAAGTTACGCGAGCTGATGATGCCGGTAACCGCTATCGCTGCGATAAATCATGTCATGCGAGAGCTTGAGAAGCTCGTGAGCCGGGAGATCCCGGGCTTTAGCCTGCCTCGGAGTCTACAGAAATCAAACGCGCCTGAGCTTCGCATCATAATTGGCGACGGACCGAAGCTGCACTTCTCGCTGGGCCTAATGGATGGCCCTCCGAGAATTTTCGGAGGCTTGGATCTCACCGGCTTGATTTCCAGAGAGAAAGGGGGTCGCGGTTCAGGACTCAAGAAACTGTCAAGCAGCCATGCACTCACCGTGGACGAGACCGCGGCCGCATCGAAGCCCGAGACAGCTCCGTATAAGGCTCGACTGGAGGTAAACGTTACGGCAATGGCCAGGGACCTCTCATTGAAGGTATGAGGCTAAATTTTTTTGTCGATAATGATAGACGTTGTCTATCATAGGAGAAAATCATGGATTCTCAAGCCTTCCTGA
>Ga0172370_10001482_pt1 | contig 35583 bp, 35 predicted proteins | sample LakKiv5m_FD_114538 | JGI IMG/M metagenome (GOLD analysis project Ga0172370, IMG submission 114538) | Freshwater microbial communities from Kabuno Bay, South-Kivu, Congo - kab_022012_11.5m | ecosystem: Environmental > Aquatic > Freshwater > Lake | place: Democratic Republic of the Congo...
GCCACTAATAATAATTTGGTATTTGGCAGCCCCCGTGGCTTCAGCGTTGACCACTGAGACACCGCATGCTGTTCGGTCCTTACTTACACTTCCTACATATCAAATATTCGCCGCGCTAGGGACATTAGAAATATATAAACGAATAGTCAGATATAAATATGCGAGGTTGGTGTTTATTTCTTTTGTTGTTATAGTCACGGTTGGAACCTTCTACTATTTGCACCAATATTTTATTCACATGCCCGTTGAATATGCCTCAGGATGGCAATATGGATATAAGGAGATGATAACTAAGGTTAAAAAGATTCAAGATAAATATGACAAAGTATATGTGACATCTGCATATGATCAACCTTACATATATTTTCTTTTTTATGGTGGATTTAGTCCAAACCTTAAGAATAATGGTTACTTATATGGTCAGATAGGAAAATATAAGTTTGTTAATTTCGGGATGATGGGTAATGAAGAAAAAAACTCAATTCGTAGTAATTCATTAGTGATTTTGGCCCCTGGAGATCCTTTCCCAAAAATTAAAGTTCTCGACACTGTTAAATATCCTGATGAGTCTGACGCATTTCAAATTGGGGTGAAAGAAATCTAGCCTTACCACTGAAGGTTGCAAATTATATCAGGCACGGTTATCATTAAGTGACTATTGAATATGAACGACAAGAAGAAGCCAAATATTATTGTGGTCATGCCGGCATATTATGCTGAAAAGACGATCGAACGCACTTTTAAAGAAGTACCCACCGGCCTTATTTCAGAAGTAATTCTCGTTGATGACGCAAGCAACGATGGCACTTCAGTTGAAGCTAAAAAATTGGGGATTACAGTTTTTCGTCATCCACACAATCTCGGATATGGGGGAAATCAGAAAACATGCTATTGGGAAGCGTTAAAGAGAAACCCCGATGTGGTGGTTATGCTTCATCCTGACTATCAATATGACGGGTCAAAAATTAAAGGTTTAGTTGACCCGATTCTAAATGGTGATTATGACATGATGTTTGGTAGTCGAATTAAAAACCGAGGATCTGCTTTGATTGGAGGAATGCCAAAATATAAGTATCTTTTTAATCGCATCTTTACACTTTTTGCCAATATTATTTTAGGAGAAAATCTTTCTGAATATATGAGCGGTCTTCGGGCTTATAGTAAAAAATGTCTTGAAACAGTTCCATTCCAGAGATTTTCTAATGACTACGCCTTTGATCAGCAATTTACCATCTCTGCAATCGCTGCAAATATGCGAATTGGAGAGATCCCTATCCCGACCCGATATCACGACGAACAACACACGATCAAATGGATAAAAGGATTAAAATTTGGAATTGAAAGTTGTTGGGAGGTGTTCCTCTTTATCTTGTATAAGACTGGCATTCACAAGAACAAAATTTTTATCTAAGTCATGGTAAGAAACTTAAAAAACTTTGCCTTTTTTGTTTGTTTATTTCTCTCACTAATTTTTTTCTACCGAGAATCATTTCAGAGTTACTTTTTCCAAGACGATTTTTTTAATATGCTCTTGGCACAAAAAGATACGTTAATTCATGCCTTCAACATCTTTCAAAAACCAATCTTAAATTTTTATTTTTATCGTCCATTGTCAACGCAGTTTTACTGGCAATTAGGAAAAAGTATCTTTGGGTGGAATCCGTTTGGTTATCATCTAGTAAATCTTTCACTATTTTTCATTTCAACATTCCTCTGTTTCGTTCTCGCTAAGCTTATTACAAAACAGAATAAATTAGCTCTATTGACTAGCTTCTTTTATGCTTATTCAGGATCAAATTTTTATCGATTATTTTTTTTGTCACAGTCGCAAGAGTTATTGTTATCGACTTTTGTTTTATTAACAATAATTCTTTTTATTAAGAACAGTAAATTTTCTTTAATTGCCTTTATTTTATCGTTAACCTCAAAAGAAACAGCTGTCGTAGTACCAATCTTCCTTTTTGTTTACATGTTTTTTTCTAATGAACGAAAATGGTCAAAATTGTTACCATACATTTTAATTTCGGGAGCCTATCTAGTATCAAGAATTTTTTTCTTTGGGTTAGCTAAGGGATCAGATTATTCCTATGATTTACGACCATGGAAAGTCTTAAATAATTACTTTTGGTATACGTTATGGGCACTTGGGCTTCCCGAGGCCTATGTTAATTTAAAATTATTTACTTTCCCCACGATTATTAATTTAAAAATATTTACTGAATTCGGAATATGGGGAAATAGGACATTACTTTTTCTTGTTTCATTCGTTATTTATCTTTTTTCTAAGGTCAAAAATAATACTTTTATAAGTTTACAATTTAAGAATCTGTTCATTGGACTGTCGTTCTTTATTATATTTTTGTTACCTGTAGGATTTTTTCCTTTTCATAAGTTTCCCTATAGCCTAGGGGTACCACTTTTTGGTATCTCCTTTATTTTTGCATCATTAATTGCTAATTTGTCTAAAAAAGTTATTTGTATTCTCGTTTTACTGTACCTTGGCATATTTTTTAGCTCATATACGTTTAACATGTCAAATCATTGGGTTATAAGTAAGTCCATAACAGCTTTAAAAGTTGTTACTTTTTTCAAAGATCAATTTCCGAATGGAGTTAATTATCCAAATATCTATTTTCGCAACAGTAATAATCAATTTTGCACCCCAATTAAAGAGAAATTTAGATTTTCAGAAGAAGTTGCCTACGGGATTGGTGGAACAGATGGGTTAAGAGTTTTTTACAAAAATGATAATTTGCAGATTTTTTTTGAAGACCTAGATAATAATCGAAACTTATTATCAAATTCGTTAATGTTAGATTCGCGAAAATTTTTACGATGAAACGAATTATATTTTCTTTGATTATAATTGGCACAATTTCTTTAATCGGCCTGCGAGCATTTTTTGCAACTGGATTTTATACGAGCCATGATGGAGAAAAACATGCAGCTAGAATCGCTAACTATTATTCCGCTTTAAATGATGGTCAATTTCCGCCACGTTGGGCAGGGAAGTTAGACGGGGGAATGGGATCACCTATTTTCGTTTATATTTATCCACTTCCATATCTTTTAGGATCAATTTTCCATCAAATAGGTATGAGTTTTGTTGACTCATATAAACTGGTGATGGGTGGAAGCTATCTTCTGTCGGGCATATTTTTTTATATTTGGTTAAAACGACGATTTGGCAATCTCGCATCAATTGTGGGTGCCATTCTCTATGTGTGGGCACCATATAGATTTTTAATGCTATTTGTTCGTGGTGCCTACGCTGAGTCTGCAGCCTATATGTTTGTACCATTAGTTTTTTTAGCATCAGACAAAATTTTAGAAAGAAGAACGATGAAATGGGTGGGAATTGGGTCACTATTTGTTGCCGGACTAATGTTAATGCACAATTTGGTAGCGTTTATTTTTTTGCCGGTAGCGGTTATCTATTCCGCTATCTCGCTCTTTAGAAATCGAATAAATTTTCGAGATAGCATTAATTTACTAATTAGCTATACACTAGGTTTTCTTATTTCTTCATTTGTTTATATTCCCGATCTTCTGGAAAAAAACCTCACCCATTTTGATAAGTATATTAATTACTCACAGGAACATTTTGTATATTTTTGGCAATTAATTAGATCACCCTGGAACTATGGCTTTTCATTTGCCGGACCGAATGATGGGATGAGTTTTCAACTTGGAGTATCACAAATCGGAATTTTTTTGAGTTGTGTATTTTTTTGCATCCTGTCTCTTCCTAAAATAATTTCTTTTATTAAACAGAAGGGGGTAAATAAGATTTCTGATAAAACATTTTATTTTCTTTCCTTTTCGACCACTTTTGTAATTTCTATTCTGTTATTGGTAGAGTCTGGTGTAACTCGGTATATTTGGACAAACCTGCCAGGTCTTTCCACAATTGATTATCCTTGGAGAATTTTAGGTCTTTCTGTTTTTAGTATTTCAGTTTTGTCTGTCATTCTAATTAATCGAATAAGTAATGGGTTGTTTAAAATAATTGTCGCATTATTTTTTATTTTTCTTGCCTTGGTTGGAAATAGAAACCATCTACGCGTAAATGAACCATATAATTTAAGCGATAAATCATTGTTAGCTTTTGATAACTCGGGAACACATTTGGGAGAATTTACCCCTATAACGAGATTAACGACTGATTTTATTTCGATTAAAGTCCCAGTAGAAGTTATTAATGGAAACGCATCAATAGTTTCCACGGAATGGGCAACAAACAAACAAAGGTACGTTATCAACGTGACAGATAAGGCCAAGATTAGGATTAATACTCTTTATTTCCCCGGTTGGAAAGTTTTTCAAAACGGAAAGGAATTGACCTATAATAAGGACTTTTTTGCTAACGGGAACATTGATTTAAAAACAAATGTGGATCACAGTGGACTTTTTGTCTTGGATTTATTGGACGGAACCCATGAAATAAGTCTAAAATATACTGAAACACTAATTAGATTGACTGGTGATATTCTGAGCTTGATTGGGTTGGTGGGTGTAGGCCTATTATTTTTACTCGATATGAAACAAAAGATTCTAAAATGAAAATTTCAATTGCCATTGCCACCTTTAATCAAGCTAAAAATTTAGACCTTTGTTTAAAGGCGGTCAGCCATTGGGCAGATGAGATCGTAGTTGTCGATGGATCGTCGATTGACGATTCAGTAAATATTGCCAAAAAATATGGGGCGAAAGTTATTATTCGCGATAATCCACCCATGTTTCACATAAATAAACAAATCGCGATCGATAATTGCCGTTCTGATTGGATATTGCAGTTAGATGATGATGAAATTGTGTCAGAATATCTTAAGGAAGAGATTCTAGAAAAGATAAATTCTAATCCACCGGAGAGTGGGTACTGGGTTCCACGAAGTAACTTTTTTTTGGGGAAGTTTTTAAAAAAAGGTGGGGCATATCCAGACTATACATTGCGACTTTATCGTAGGGGAAAAGGAAGACTTCCGTGTAAGAGTGTTCATGAACAAGCCCAAGTCGACGGGGAGGTAGGATATTTGAAGTCTGATTTATTACATTACGCGGACCCAAAATTTTCCCGCTATCTAGTGCGTTTTAATCGCTATACCGATTTAGCCGCCAAAGATATTAAGGGAAATTTTCTTGAATATATATTTCTTAAACCGTTATTTGATAAAAACCAGGGTTTTCTATCGATTTATTTTAGACACCTAGGTTTTTTAGATGGAATTCCAGGTTTTATCTGGGCATTATTTTCGTCATTAAATTTCCCCGTGGCTTATTTTAAATCGTTAAGTAAATGAAAGTTGCAATAATTAAACCACCATCGGCAAATAATAATCGGGGGGTGGGAGTTTATGCTGAATCTCTAATTTCAGCGATTTCTAATTTATCTGGTTTAGATTTAAAAATAATTGAATTTTCTCGTTTTTCCTCTGGTTTTAATAAATTTGACATAGTCCATTTCCCCTATTTTGATTTCTTTTTCTTAACACTTCCGTGGTGGAAACGAACAAAAACAGTTGTCACAATTCACGACATGACACCGATTATCCTACCATCAGGATTTCCAAAAGGTATCAAAGGGGAAATTAAATGGCAAATTCAGAGATCGTTATTATCTATTTCTGATGGCATTATATGTGTCTCCGAGAGTTCAAAAAAAGATCTGCAAACATTGCTCGGATACCCAGATGACAGAACTCGAGTTATTTATGAAGCAGCAGATTCAATATATAAGCGAATTGACGATCGGAATTTAGATAGAAATGTTATTAATGACTTTAAACTACCAAGTAAATATATTTTATATGTTGGTGATATTAACTATAATAAAAATCTTTCTAAACTTTTTGAATCGTTTAAGACCGTCTTAATGCAGGAACCTCAAACTAAATTGATACTCGTTGGGTCGGCATTTGTAAATGATAAGTTAGTTGAAGCAATAAAATTACGAACTTTAGCTAAAAATTTAGGAATAGTTGATGACATAATTTATGCGGGTAAGGTTTCTAAAGAAGATTTAGTGGTGATGTATAATCTCGCCTCAGTGTATGTCCAACCATCAATCTATGAGGGATTTGGACTTCCCGTAGTTGAAGCAATGAGTTGTGGATGCCCAGTGATATGTGGTCAAAATAGTTCTCTTCCTGAAGTAGCGGGGAATGTTGCGATTTATGCAGACGTTACTGACGCTCGCGATTTGTCAAAAAAAATGCTTGCAATTCTAAACTTGTCTAAAAATGAACGAGAATTAATAATTAAAAAAGGTTTAGACCAGGCCGCAAAGTTTTCTTGGGAAAAAACGGCAAAGGAGACGTATGAATTTTATCAAAAAATTTCTTCAAGATAATTGGTTTCCGATATCGGTCTTTAGTATCTGGAGGATTCTTTTATTAGTCGTGAGTGTTCTTTCTTTTAAGTTTTTAACATTTAAGGCTAGTTTTCCATTCATCGACGAAAATTTAATCTCCAGCGGTTTTCCACAGTGGATATGGCAATGGGGAAATTTCGATGGTGTTCACTATTTAGCAGTGGCTCAACATGGGTATACAGGCCTCATTAATAATGAACAAGCTTTTTTTCCTCTTTATCCGCTTTTAATTTCCATACTTAATAAACCGATTGGAAACTTTTTTTTATCAGCATTTTTGATTTCTAATCTTTGTTTTCTAGGAGCGATGATCGCACTGTATAAACTAGTTAAAAAGATGTATAGCGTTCACGTTGCTCGTTGGTCAATTCTTTTTCTAGTTTGTTTCCCAACATCTTTCTTTTTCGGAAGTATCTATACGGAATCACTTTTTTTATTTTTATTACTGGTAACATTCTTGTGTTTAAATAGTCGAAAATATTTTCTAAGCTTTACTTTTGGTTTGCTTTCTGGTTTGACCAGATTAATTGGTTTTTTTGTTTTTGGCGGACTTGCTGGTTTCATTATTTATTCCTCGTATCTATGGATAACTTTTGGAAAGCCACTTTATTTTTTAGAAGTGCAAAATGGGTTTAAAGCTGAACGGTCATCTTCTTTAACAAGTCTAATATCACCACCTCAAGTAATGTTTAGATACTCGAAAATATTCATCTCTGCTGATCGTTCCCACCCAGATTATTGGATAGCAGTTACTGAATTTTCTTCCTTTGTCTTGGGCGTGCTCGTTTTGGGATGGTTAACCTATCGTAAAAAAATACCGGCCGCATACCTAATATATTCTTGGCCAGCATTAGTTTTGCCATCTTTAACCGGTACTTTTTCATCTATGCCGAGATATTTGTTGACTATTTTCCCAATTTTTATAGGTTTAGGAATGATTAAAAGTCAAGCTCTAAAAATTGTTTTCTTGAGTCTGTCGAGCGTGCTGATGGTGGTGCTAACTATCCTGTTTCTTAGGGGATATTGGATAAGCTAGTGGCCACAGATATATAATTCATTTATGAGACTATTAATTATAGTGCCGGCGTATAACGAATCAGCTAAAATTGCTGAAGTTATCGCTGATCTCAAACGAAACGGTTACCAGGACATTGTAGTGATCGACGATGGTTCAGTGGACAATACTGGAGCGATTGCAGAAAAATTGGGTGTTGTGGTGTTAAGACACATAGTAAATCGTGGTTTGGGCGCGGCTTTAGGAACCGGTTTTGCCTACGCACGAAGTCAAAATTTAGATGTGCTAGTTACATTTGACTCTGACGGCCAACATCAAGCATCCGACATACTACGTTTGGTCGAACCAATTAAAAATGGTCAGGCGGATGTAGTTATTGGAAGTAGGTGGGTTGATTCTTCAAAAATGCCGATCTTACGTCGATTTTATAATTTTGCTAGCAACATTTTGACATTCGTTCTTTATGGCGTTTCAACGACTGATTCGTTATCTGGTTTAAGAGCTTTCAGTCAAAAAAGCGTAGAGGTTATTTCCATTCGTACAAACAAAATGGAGGTAAGTAATGAATTTTTTCAAGAAATTTCACGAAACCATCTCCGGTATATGGAGGTTCCGATAAGGGCGATCTATACTGATTACAGCAGAGCGAATTCCAAGAACTTAATAAATAATCCATTACCGATCGTAATTAATATGCTAATTCGTTTATTTAGATAGCACATGACACTTTTACAAATCATTTTGGCTATTTTCTCTATTTTTGCTTTGACACGCGTTCTTTTTAGATTTCGTGATAAACAGTTAAAACCAGCGGGACTTTTCTTTTGGATGGCACTATTCATAAGTGCCTTAGTAGGTGTTATTTTTCCATTTCAGTTAAGCGGAGTGGCAAGAGTCTTTGGGATTGGTCGTGGTGCCGATTTAATCATATATGTTTCAATTATTATTCTATTTTATTTGGTTTTCCGAATTTACATTTTGATGGAAGACTTGCGATTAGAAATTACTCAAGTTGTTAGGCAATTGGCACTTCACGCTAAAGAACCGCAAAAATCTACAAAAAAATGAAAATCCTCTCGCTGTCAGTTTTTTATCCACGGTCTAAGGAAGGAGAAATTACCGGTGGGGTAGAAGCCCGAAACTTCTATATTAATAAATATTTAAACAATCAGGATGTCAATTTTAAAGTATTGGCGTTAAAGCAAAATAATATTCAAGGAGAGGATTATTCGTTCGGGGCTGTCCTACGAATGTGTCTGCTAGGAATAAGAGGAATGCAAGTAACTTTTGAAGCAATGAGAAAAGACTTCGATTTAATCGAAGGAACTAATTTCGCTACTTTTATTTTTGCCTGGGTAATCGGCAGACTGAAAAATCGTCCGATAGTTTTCTGGTATCCGGATGTTTGGCTTAATCAGTGGAAACAAAATATCGGCCCATTAGGCATTATTGGAGAAATTTTCGAACGCATCGTTCTGGTTTTGCCGATAGATAAATATGTCACTATCAGTAAGTATGTAGCCGATAAGTTGGTAAGAGCAGGAATTCATAAAGATAAAATAAAAGTCATCTATTGTGGGGTAGACATTGATCTGACAAGAAAGATAGATACAACAAGAAAAGTTTATGATATTTGCGCAGTAAGTAGACTGGTAAGCTACAAACGGGTGGTAGATTTAGTTAAAGCTGTAGAGATATTAAAAAAAACTAATCCTAAAATTAAGGTGGTAATTGTGGGACAGGGATCAGAAAAGGAAAAATTGATGAATCTTTCGTCTAGCCTCGGGTTGCAAAATAACATTTCTTTTTACAGTTATATTAGTTCACACAATGAATTATTAAAGATAATCGGGTCGTCCAGAATTTTATGCCACCCCTCAATCGTTGAGGGGTTTGGGATTACAGTGATTGAAGCTGCTTCCTTAGGTGTTCCCAGCGTAATTTCGGATATACCTGTATTGAGAGAGGTTACTAAAGATGGTGAAGCGGGAATGTTTTCCGAAATAAAAAATCCAATTGATCTAGCGTCAAAAATTTCCCTACTTTTGAATGACAAAAGTTTATTCCATCAAAAGTCTGACAGCGCGCTTAAACTGTCAAAATACTATGATTGGGAAGTAATTGCTCAGGAAACAGGGAAGTTATATCAATCATTATTAAAAATATGAAAATTTGCATGCTAAATGATGACCCGTTATTAATTGGTGGGGCACCCGAGCATATTCGACAGATCTCAGATATTTTAGCTACCAAATATAAGTGTCAAGTCGATAGTGTAACACCACTATCAATGGACAAGAATTTTTCATTTTTAAAGTTTTCACAAAGAATAAAATATGTTTTTTGGATTTGCCTTTTTTTAATGAATTCAAACTATGATATTTATCATAGTCATTCGTTTTCGACATCCTTATTTCTGCCTTTGGCGAAGCTTAGAAGAAGAAAAATTGGAATTACAGTTCATGGCTTAGGGGTGAATCTCATTGGTGGCGGGATATTGAATAGAACCATGCTTCCAATAATATTAAGTAGATTAATTCTTATGTATTGGCCATTTGATTTTAAATTATCAGCTAGTAGTATTCCGGGATATATTACGATTGGAAATGGAGTCAATGCTGCTGATTTTAATAATCTAAAACGTAGCAGACATGAAACTTTTAATATTCTTTGCATAAGTCGAAGGGATCCCATTAAAGGAGTTAAAATCTTAGAACAAGCTGTAAAATTAGTTCCAAATTGTACTTTGAATTTAGTTTCTGGCCGAAAGTGGACCTTGAGTGATTTTTCTAATGCTGATTGCTATGTATTACCTTCGCTTTCTGAGGGGTTACCAATTGTACTTCTTGAAGCTATGGCTGCCAAACTGCCAGTAATTGCAACCGATGTTGGCGATTGCCGGTTTTTGGTAGAAAAATCGAGTAGTGGCTATATTGTTAATCCCGGGTCAGTAGATGAACTTGCTAAAGCAATCGAAAAAATGAGAGGAGACAGAAATCGCGAAATAATGGGGCTTAATGGCCATAACTATGTTCGAACTCATTATACTTGGGAAAAAGTCGCTGAAAAAGTGATTGCTGCCTATCGGGCACCATAGAAGGCGTAAATAACGCAAGTTAAATTTGTATGAAAAAATATCTTGCCAACAAATCTTTGTTGATTCTTGGAATGATTATCGTTCTCGCTACAATATTTAGGCTCTGGCGATTTGAGGCCAGGTTTATTTTTTTAGGTGAATCGAACCATTCTTTGTACATGATTTCTGACTTTATTTCCGGAACACAGTCACGATTATTAGGATTTGAAGCCACTGGTTATACTCATCATCTTTTTCTGCCACCTTGGTATCTCTATGTTATTGCGCCGTTCGTGACCTTAACGGGAGGTGAGCCGCTCGCCTTAGTTTATTTGACTTTTTTTACTGGTATTTTGACAATAGTATTAGTTTTCTTAATAGGCAAAAAGGTGTTTGGAAACAGATCGGGGCTTGTGGCAGCTTTAATATATACAGTTTGGGATAGGCCCAACACAACTGAGAAGTCAATTTTTGCAATAAGCCTCATTACTTTCTTATGTTCTCTAATTTTATATTTAGTGATAAAAGCTGAGGAAACAAAAAAAAGAAAATGGTTCTTTTTTCTTGGCTGTGCACTTGGTTTCTCCTTATCACTTCACTATCAAATGCTCATACCAATTGCCCTTATTGTCTTCCGTGTTTGGTGGAAAGATCGTAAATATTTTCTTGCCATAGTCTTGCCTTTGATCATTTCATGGTTACCGATATTTATCTTTGATCTTCGTCACCAATTTTTTAATACGATTGGTTTATTTTATGTTGCAAAAACGATTCTTTCCGGCGGGTCCCCCTATTCATCGGCACACTACGTCCTTTTTCTGTATATTCCATTTGTTCTTGCTCTCGGATTCTTAGCGTCAAAATTTAAACTAATTTCATTCTTGTCAATAATGGTTATTGTTGTGTGGTGGATTTTAATAGTTGCTAAAGATCAACCATCCATGAGCTATCTCGTAGCAGAAAATGTGGCAAAGAAAATTCTCAACAACTACAGCCCGGGAATGAAAGTAAATTTTGTGGGGCCTGATTCCTATAATTATCGCTACCTAATAACCTTAAGAGCAAAAAATTTGCATGTCGATGTGAATTCAATTAGAACATTTGATCCTTGGAACTTAGATCCTACTCCGGACATTGTCGTGCAAAATGGCATTGTATATATACAAAAAAAGTGATGACCAATAAAACAAGTATCATAATGTCTGTCTGGAACGATGAGAATCATGTCGGGCGCGCCATTGAAAGCATTTTGTCTCAGACTGAAAAAAACTTTGTTCTACTAATTGTTAACGATGGGTCTACTGATAGTACTTCTAAAGTAGTTAAGTCATATAGAGATCCGCGAATTAAATTTATTGATTCCCCAGAGAATTATGGATTAACCAAACGACTAAATGAACTATTAGAGATGGTCAATACAAAATATATTGCCCGGATGGATGCGGATGATGTGAGCTCACCAAATCGTCTAGCTGAACAGTTAAAATTTATGGAAGACCATCCTGATGCGGTTGCGGTGGGAAGTAATTTCGTTCGGATTCGATCAGGTCGACAAGTATATAAAAGTAATTTTCCTCTAAACTCAGATGAAATTAGGTCCTCAATATTAATTAAAAATCCGTTTAAACATTCTGCATTATTTTTTCGTACCAACTCATTAAAAGAGATTGGGGGATACAACAATTATTTTAAATATGCACAGGACTACGAATTAATGCTTAGGATGGTAGGAAAATATCCGGTTTATAATTTGAAAGATGATTTAGTTACAGACTACTTTTTAGAAAAGGCTATCTCCCAACAACACCGTATAGAACAAGGATGGTATATGCTATTAGCTCAAATACTGGCCCTGCTTAAATATGGTTATCCTGCATGGCAGTCAGCATACTTAATTAGATCTTTGGCATTTTTAATTAAGTCAGCTATCACGTCTGTATGAATTACTCCGCATATTACTTGTCAATTCCGGTACCGTTTCGTTTGTCATGGGGTAAATTGGGATATTCAAGACATGTCATATTAAAATTAACTGACGCAAAGGGAAACATTGGTTGGGGTGAAGGAGTTTTATATAAATCTACCTTTAGTAAATTAATACCAGAGATTTGGAGACGAGGAATTGACTCAATAGATAGTAGTTTTGAACCAGCAGTTATTTGTGCGGTTGATATGGCCAAATGGGATTTAAAATCACGAGAAGAGAACCGTCCATTGTCTTCATTTTTGGGAGCCAAAACTAAGTTACTGGAAATTACCGAGGAAATATTTATCGATTCAGAAAAACATACCAAAACGCAGTTGGAAAGGATTTTGTCACATGGTACGACCTCGATAAAATTAAAAATTGGTCGATCGGTGGCCAAAGACTTAGAAATGATTTCATTTGTTAATCTACTGTCGGGTGGTAAATTAAAAATTGGATTAGACGCAAATAGAGCATATAAATTAGATCAGGCGATTGAATTAGTCTCAAAATTAGATGGATTTCCAATTAAAGTAATCGAGGAGCCAATTAATGGTACTTGGCAAGATTTAGCCCGATTAAAGAAGGAAACAAAAATTCCGATTATGTTGGATGAGAGTATTAAGACACTCGAGAATTTAGATAGTGCGATAAAGTCCGATTGTTTCTCAGTGCTTAATATAAAACTAACGAGACTCGGGGGAATTAGCAATGCTCTAAAATATATCGATGTTTGCAAAAAAAATAAGGTCGAGGTGTACATTGGATGCAATGAGGAATTAGATCTAGGTATGCAGGCGATTATTCACCTGGGTTCGAGTATCGCTAATGTCTTTGGAATTGAAGGGGTTGGTCCTGACAGGCTAAAATGCCAAATAAGCGATCAAACCTTTAATTTAATAAGTGGAAAACTGATTGTTTCAACAGCACCAGGATTAGGAATAGAAAATATTAACCTCAAATTAAATAAACCAGGAGTATTTTTGAGTAATTCGGAGCAGTCTCAATTTCAACAAATTATCTTTATGTTGAATGATAGCTATGGTGTTTTGAAAACAAGGTTAGAAAATATTTTGCTAAAAATAAGCCCATGATTATTTGTTCACCACAATTAGGAATTTCCCCTGAAGCCATATTGGGCGGAGAGATTAATGATCGAGAAGTATTAAAAAATCTTGCCCAAATAGGGGTTAAGGTTGACATAATTCTTCCATTCGGGAAAAAACATGACCAGATCGATAATTGGTCAATTTATTCCTTGCCCGTCCCGTTTGTATATCCTCCCTGGACATTTAATTTTTGGATATTTCCCTATTTATTTTACATTTATCTCAAAGATAAATTCGATATCTTGAAAATTCATTCACCTCGATTTGTAGGACCGGCAGCGCTGTTTTTTAAGATATTTGCTCCCAAAGTAAAATTATTCGTTGTTTATCATCATTTAGAGAACGGATTTATCTCAGAGTTAATTGACAGAATGTTAATTAGTCGATGTGATTACGTTGTTGCAGTAAGCCAAAATACTAAGGAAGAGATAATTAAAAAATATTCAATTTTGCAAGACAAAGTTAGGGTAATTTACCTTAATGGACTTGATCCCAAGTGTCAGCCATTGGACAAAAGTAAACAATTAATTAATAGATACAAGTTGAATAATAGTAACGTGTTAGTTTACTTAGGCCAATTAATTCCTAGAAAAAATGTTAGATTTTTGTTAGATGTAATAAAAAAATTACCATCAGATTGGAAATTATTAATTTGTGGGTCGGGATCAGAAAGGAAAAAATTGGAAACTGACGCTAAATTAATGGAACTTGGCGATAGAGTAATTTTTGCAGGTAGAATATCCGAGGATGAAAAAGTAGCTCATTTTAATTTGGCAGATATATTTGTTTGTCCTTCGAGAAAAGAAGGTTTTGGAATAGTACTTATTGAGGCTATGGCTTGTGGAAAACCAGTTTTAGCGACCAATTTAAAAGTTTTTTCCGAGATAATTACCATGGGGGAAAATGGATATTTAGAAGAATTAGATTCTGAGAAATGGGTAAACAGAATTCTTAATATAAAATCACATTCTCAGACAAAACTAATAAAAAAAGCAGCTATAAAGGCGGGACAGTTTAACTGGAAAATTTCAGTAAAAGAATTATTTTCCTATCTTCAAAGCAGATGAATAATCGATTTGATTCTCTGGCCATCAATGCCCATAAAACTTATAAAGATTGGTCACGAGATAAATTATTAATTTCGGACAAACCGAAAGTTAGCTCCACATTTAATAAATGGGGGATTACTAATATTTGATTATCCAAAAAGTGATGGTGGAGGCATGGACACTTATATTTCGGCGAAGCAAAGAGCTAAAACGTTGAAATATATTGAAGAAAATTTTGAGGTTGTTCATGGAAATATTCAATATAATAAAACAACTGCATTATGTATAGCTAGAAAAAAAATATGATTGTGACTTTTTTTAAGAAATATAAAATTCAAATAATTTCTATCCTAATTTTTATCTTAGGACTGTGTTTACGATTATATAAATTAGGATCTACCCCCATTTCAGAAGACGAGGCAATTAATAGTATTCGCGGATTATGGCTTTATAGGGGCCTTTTTTCACATCACTGGCAGGACTTTTATGGATTGGTTGTACATCAACATTCGCCAATGGAACTAGCAATTATAAGTATTTCATTCCCTTTGGGATTTACAGAGTCCACTATTCGTTTTCCATGTTTGTTACTTAATAGTTTCGTTCCGCTTATTGTCATTAAATATTTTCAAAAATATATCGGTAATTTAAAACTTACTATGGTTGCAGCCTTATTGTTGGCTGTTTCGCCAATGTTAATCGGGTGGTCAAAAGAAGCGGCTTACGATAATTTAGTTTTAGTCTATTCTGTCGTTTTAATTTATTGGCTAATTAAATTTTCTTTTGAACCGAGTAAAAAGACAATCTTTAGATTAGCGGTAATATACGGTTTTTCCTTCTGGATAATTCTGTTTTATGGACTGTTATTTCCTATAATTATTTTTTTGGTTTATGCGAATCGTGCAAGATTAAGCATAAAAGATCTAGTTAAAGCTAGTTTTATTTTCCTTTTTGTATCCGGCTTATATTTAATTCCCTACATACTAAGTGGATATTTTGTACCTGCTTCTACCGGAGTCAAAAATTTATTAAGTAGACCAATTGCATGGCACCCTTGGCCTAACTTTTTATATTATTGGTCCACATATCTTGCTCATCCAACAGTTATCGTTTCAACGGTGACATTAATGCTTGGTATGTTAAACAAAAAGGTACGCAGGGATAAGGTATACCTAATTTGTATAACATATGTTGTTGCATATCTTACTTTCTTTATTTTTCTATTAAGTAAAACGTCGCCATATTTGTCAGCCTTATATCCTGCGATGCTTATAGGAACGATAAGGGTCATTAAACTAACTTCCTCAAGATTGGGGTACATCGTATTAATAATTTGGATCGGATTCCTGATAAGTTTGTCTTATAAATACCAAATACAGCAGCATGCGGACACCGTCGCTATATGGGGTTATGCTCGTTCACTCGAAATTCAAAAGGCTGCTTATTTAATTCGAAAGTGTACAAATCCAAAATCGTTCTCAGTCAGTGATGTGGACGGATTTGAAACTAGCCTATACTTTAATCGAAAGTATCCAAGCATCCAAGAAAAAGTAGGATTAGGAAAAACGTTAACTAATTATCTCGATCAATCTGTTGAAGCAGTTTATCTAACACCAACATCAACTTTTAAAGATACTCAGTGGTTTCCGCAAAAATATACATTTAATGATGGGTCTGTTCTTTATCTACGTTCCTGCGGACTTAATATTCCAAAGGATAATGATGAATTCTATAAGAAATATTGGACGGTAAAGAATGCGATTAGTTTTTACCGTTAGACTATTTCTTGGCAACACACCAGACTGACCACGGCCAGACCGGGTCGTTAGAAGTAGCCATTATTAGGTCGTTCTGCCGTTTCCGTACATCAAAAGACTTATATCCGTGCAGCGAATAATTTCCGATTGCTTGCCTATTTCCCCATGTTTCCAATAATAGAATTTTTTTGAATATTGAATGAATTTCCCTGAAGCCATCTTTTGTATAACGAAAATAATCTACGCTATCGTGAATTGGGTTGAATGAACAGCTAGTACTGATGCAAATACCCTCCTTTTTAAGAACACGGTAAATTTCAGAAACGGCCACGAATGGATTGGGTACGTGTTCAAGAACTTGATCGGTCACCACCACATCGTAAGTGTTACTTTTAAATTTTGACAGTTTCATTATGTTTGTCTGCGGGAAGGAAGTCGGGGTAAATTCACTGGAAACGGGAAACATATTTCTGATCGAGTGTTCGTTTCCTTCACTTATCATAAGAATTTTTCCCTTAAGAACATGTGCTTTTATGTATTTCTCCAGTGAGTTATACATCTGAAAGCGAGTGGTCGAATATCGGCGGCCGATCTTACTATTATTTTTGTGAAATCTTGATATAAACAAAGTAAGGAATTTAAATTTTGACAAATACTGATATATTGCCGGGGGGATGGGAAGTTGGTTAAACATGAATGTATAATACGCTTTAGCCTATGAATATTCTATTTGTTAGTGAATATTTTATACCCTTAATTCATGGAGGGGCTGAAATTAGCGCGGCCAATTTAGTATCAGGACTTTCTAAGAAGGGTCTTTCTATCTTTGTTATAGTACCAAATATCTGGGACCGAACCACTTCTGGAAATATAAAAATAAAAACATTCCCCTTTCCGTTCAAAGTTAAAAATATTCATGAAATTTTACCTAACTGGGTATTTTTTAATCCACTATATTGGCTGTGGCAGGCGTATTGGTTGATTAGATACATAAAATCGGAAAAAGCTGATCTTATTCATGCTCAAAGTCGAAATTCGATCCCCGGGGCGGTTCTTGCTGCCAAAATCTGCAACAAGCCTGTTGTTGCCACTTTTCGTGATTGGCAAATTTTATGTAATTATGGAGCATGTATTTCCCACGAAGATAGAATAAGTTGCGATCTGTGGCGCTATTTTAGCGAAGATTTTCGAACATATTATCAAGACAAAGTTGCGAGCAACAATCCATTTGTTTTTTTCCAGCAACTCCTTTTTGCGTCGTATAACCGATTTATCTTGTATTTTCTACAAATTTTTGTTCGCAAACTCGATGGCTCTATTTGCATCTCAGATTTTCAAAAAAATGTCTATGAAATTAATGGATTTAAAAAAATTAGACGAATATATAATATTGAAAAAATTTTGACAAATAATTTTATTTCAAAAAAAAAGAATATCGTGTTTGGCGGGAGGGCTACCTCAGGTAAAGGTTTACCATTACTCTTAGAAGCGTTTAAATCAGCTCTAAGACAAGATAATACTTTAAAACTGTTGATTGTTGGGGGTAAAGATGAATCATTTGTAAAACTTGCTAAAAAATTGGGTGTTGATGATTCAGTTCAATTCAGCGGGTGGGTGGATCATGCTGATATGGATGAAATATATGCGAACGCGTTGGCGATTGTTCAGCCATCAGTTTTCCAAGAACCATTTGGAAGGATGGCTCTTGAAGGATTAGCTCACGGAATACCTGTTGTTGTTACCAGGAGCGGAGGTTTACCTGAAATAGTTAATGATGGCATTACTGGTTATGTCGTTGAGCCAACTCCTAGTAACTTAGCGGCAGGGCTTTTAAATGTATGTGTCAATAATGGAATGTTACGAAAAAATATTAAAAGCAACTTATCAGAATTAATCAATAAATTTGAGGTTGAACCAATTAAAATGCATATGAACTTATATAAATCTTTACTATGAATTTAGGAATATTACCACCTTTAGGTGGAAGTTTAACCGATATGGCCAAATTTGGCCAAGATGAGAGGTTTCTGCAATATTACGCGAAAAAATACTGCGAAAAATTTAATCAAGTGTTTTATTTTTCATATCTTGCTGAACAACGACTAGATACTCCGGGCAATTTTAGAATTATCCAACCGATAAAATCATTACATCGATACCTCTATGGCCTGTTGCTTCCTTTATTAAAATCAAACGAATATAAAAAATGTGATGTATTTCGCGCAATTCATCGTTCAGGTTCGGTTCCTGCTATTATCGGAAAAATTATTTATGGGAAAAAATTTATCGTGAACTATAACTATGACTATAAAAAATGGGCAGAAATCGAAAATAAGCCTTATTTAGTCCCGTTAATGAAAATTTTGGAACTAGTAGTCTTTAAATTAGCTGATTTTGTTTTTGTAGCTGACGAAACAATGGAAAAATATGTAAGTTCGATGAAATCACAAAATAAGATCGAGATTATTCGTAATGGAGTTGATACTAATCTATTTAAGCCTGTTCAAGGGAAAATTAATCATAAAATAATAACTATTCTCTCTGTAGGACGATTAGAAAAGCAAAAAAATTATGAATTATTAATTGAAGCAGTATCAATATGTAAAAAACCAATTAATCTGGTAATAGTTGGACGGGGTAGCTTGGAGGATAACCTTAAGCAACTAGCTAATAAGCTAAATGTAAACTTAAAAATTATTGAATTTGTACCCCATACCGAGCTAGTAAAAACATATCAGGCTGCCGATATCTATATTCAAACATCGTTAATTGAAGCGCCTGTAAAAACATTGCTCGAAGCAATGAGTTGCGGCTTACCGTGTATTGGAACTGATGTAACTGGTATACGATCAGTGATCGAGGATCGAGAAGATGGTTTTTTAACCGATTCAACTTCTAAAAGTCTTGCTGAATGTATCGAAAAACTAATATCTGACCATAAATCTAGAGAGAAAGTTTCAAACAATGCTAGAGAAAAAATAAAACGAAAATATAATTTAATTTCTATGATCGATAAAGAGATAGATATTCTAATGTCGCTATGACAGTATGCTATTTTGGCCTTTATAACCCAGACTATCCAAGGAACAGAAATAATATTTCTAGATTGAGAAAAATGAGTGTCTTTGTCATTGAATGTAACAGCAGACGCAAATTTACTGCTGGCGGATACTGGTTTCTTTTAAGAAATTTTTTACAAACAGGAATTAAATCAGATATTATTTTGGTTGGTTTTCCTGGACACACAGACGTTCCTCTAGCTTGGTTATTAGCGAAGATCTTCCATAAAAAATTGGTTTTTGATGCGTTTATTTCACTTTATAATACGCAAATTGATGATAGAAAATATGTCAAACGTGGCACATGGCAAGCCTATTTTTATTTCAATCTTGATAAATTCGCCTGCCTTCTCTCGGATTTAGTTTTGTTAGATACAAATACTCACATTGATTACTTTAGAAAGACTTTTGGATTAAATAAAACTAAATTCGCAAGCGTATTAGTTGGCACCGACGAACAATTATTTTATCCGAAAGTTTTTCCAAAAAATAAAGACTTTGTTGTTGGATTTCATGGACATTTTCTTCCACTTCAAGGAACAAAGCTGATCATTGAAGCCGCGAATAAACTAAAAAACGAAAATATAGTATTTAAACTTGTTGGCCAGGGTATTGAAAAAAAAGAATGCGAACAAATGGCGAAATACAATCGCCTAACTAACGTTGAGTTCCTCGAACCAATTCCGTACGCTGAATTACCAAATTTTATTAATTCATGTGATATATATCTAGGTGGGCCATTTTTTAATAATCAAAAGGCAAAATTAGTTATTCCAAATAAAGCTTACGAAGCGATTGCTTGTGGAAAACCTGTTATTCTAGGGGATACAATTGCAAATAGGGAGATATTTACGGACGGCGTGGACTGTATTTTTGCCAAACAGGCAAATATAAAATCGATAGTTAATGCAATTATGATGTTACAAAACAATAGTAAACTCAGAAAATCGATTGGTGAAAACGGATATAAACTATATAATGATCGATGTTCAGAAACAATAATTGGTAAAAGTTTAGTAAAGGGGCTAAAATCTCTTTATTAAAATCAAATTAATATTTTTTCAGACTAATTTACAATATGAATCAGATTTTTGACTACTACAATAACAAAGTTAAACCGTTTGGTATCGGTGAGAGACGGGCCAGAAGAATTTTTCCACTTATTAGAAGATTTAAGAATAAGAAAATTTTAGATGTAGGTTGTGCTACAGGATATATCGGAAGTGAATTACGAAAAAAAGGAAATTATGTGGTTGGTATTGATATTACACGAAAAGATATAGATGTAGCTAAAAAGATTCTAAACGAAGCATATGTTTTTGATATTGAAAGCTCAAGCGTTAAAACTCTTGGAAAAAATTTTGATGTGATAATTATCTCAGAAGTTTTGGAACACTTGTTTGACCCTGAAGGGGCTATTAAACGTTTTTTGCCTTTACTTAAGAGTGGGGGCGTACTTCTATTAACGACTCCAAACATTGTACATATCTATGTTCGTCTAAAATTTATGTTGGGAATATTTAACTACAAGGAAGAAACTGTTGTAAACAAATCTCATATTCATTTTTTTACTAGAAAATCGTTTATGGATATGCTAAAGAATTTACATCTTAAAATAATTTGTGAGAATGATGTAATTTGTCCAGAATTTTTAAGATTTATTTTACAGTTTTGGCCAAATATTTTTGCACATCAAGTTATTGTACTTTGCCAAGTAACAAAAGAAGATAAATAGTTTTGCAATATGCAGAAATCAGTTATTGCTGACTATTACAATAATAAGAAAATTCCATTCGGGATTTCCGGTGACCGGCGGGACAAAACATTTCCGTTAGTAGAAAACGTCAAAGGTGAAAAGATATTGGATGTCGGATGTGCAACAGGATTTATAGGTGAGAAACTGCGTAAGCAAGGAAATTATGTGATTGGTCTCGACGTTTCCAAAAAAGATATCCAAAAAGCAAAAAAAGTTCTGGATCAGGCATACGTTATTGATCTTGAGTCAGAGGAGATTCCTAATTTTAGAACTGAATTTGATCTTATTCTGATTACAGAAGTGATAGAACATCTTTTTGAACCGGAAAAGGTAATTATGAAACTTATGACGGTTCTTAAGCAGAATGGAAAGATGCTGATCTCTACTCCGAACTTTCTTCATCTCTATAATCGATATAATATGCTCATGGGAAAATTTGAATATGTTGAGGAAACGGTTATCAATAAATCCCATATTCACTTTTTTACAAATTCTACTCTGGAGAAAACTCTAAGTAACTTAGGACTTAAAATAGTCAAAGAAAATCACGTCATCTTTCCACGAACGCTTGCCCCGCTCTGGAGAAACTGGCCGAGTTTATTTGCTAGCCAATTTGTTGTAGTTTGCAAGAAAGCATGAGAAAGCAGAAAGTTCTGTTGGTAATGCCACGCGATTCATCTTGTTTACCTGGGTTTAAACGGGCGTTTGATTATTTGGGCTGGGAAACAAGAGTTTTTGATTACAGAAGATTAAATCTGTTGGAAAAAACTTCCAGAGTGCTGCTTCCAAACCGGTCGTATTATTTGGATCTGATGAATTTTCGATTGCGTAAAGCTGTGGATAATTTTAAACCACAGATTTTTCTCACTCAAAAAGCTGACGGAATTTCAGAAGAAACAATCGATTTTACCAAAAAATTAAATTGCGTTACGATGGATTCATTTCCCGATGATCTCCAAAATTGGAATTTGGAGTTAGAAACAAGTAAATATTACGACATATTTCTTCATTTTGATCCATATGCTGTGTCACTCCTTAAGAAAGAAGGCCGAAAAAACGCGATGTATTGGCCCTATGGGGCGGATATTCTTCCCGGTGATCCACAGGTTGATTTTAAAACGCATCGAAAATACCCTCTGACATTTATCGGTAATTATTATCCAATTCGAGAAAAATATTTCGGAGAGATTAAGAGTACTGAACTCAAACTCTGGGGAGGGGACAGATGGGCAAAGACTTCACTTGCTGAAAACTATCAGGGGAAATTACCGTTTACTAATCTGGGTGAGGTTCTCAAGGAGAGTAATATCAGCTTGAATATCCAATTCGAATCTCCATGTACAGGAATTGTTTTACGTGCTTTTGAGATTATGTCTGCTGGCGCAATGTTAATTCAAGATAATCGTCCAGAATCAAAAAAATTATTTAGAGAAAATAAAGACTTTGTTTATATCAACAACCCAGCGGAGCTTAAGCAAAAAGTTAAATACTACTTGACCCATGAGTCTGAACGTTTAAAAATTGCCAAATCTGGATATAAAATTGTCCGTGCGGAGCATACAGTTTTACACAGACTACAAACTATCCTCAAACTGATAAAATAGAGTGCATGGAGATTGTTATTAGACCCAAACGAACTATTTCTATAGATTTAAGAGAAATATGGGATTATCGAGAGCTATTTTATACCTTCGTGTGGCGCAATATTAAGGTCCGCTATAAACAATCGATTCTCGGAATCGGTTGGGTCTTGTTTCAACCGACAGTGACTACAGGAATTTTTAGTATCTTTTTTGGTAAATTGGCAAAAATTCCCTCTGAACATTTACCATATACATTGTTTGTTTACATTGGTTTGTTATATTGGACTTTTTTTTCGGCTGCCGTATCTACATCGAGTTCCAGTGTAATTGGGATGGGGTCCATAATTAAGAAGGTGTATTTTCCGAGAATCATTATTCCATTGTCATCAATTTTAACTGCCGGTGTCGATTTTCTTGTTTCCTTTATTCCATTAGTGATTTTATTAATTTACTATCAAGTTTTACCTAATGTTTGGTTAGTACCCTATATATTACTAAGTTTTGTAATTATTTTTCTATCTAGCTCGGGAATTGGTATGTTGCTTTCTTCATTAAATGTCCGTTATAGAGATGTTAATTTTATTATTCCCTTTTTCATTCAGACTGGATTGTTTTTAACTCCAGTAATATACCCAATCGGGGTAATATTCGACTATCGAAAATGGATTTTAATGCTCAATCCACTTAGTGGGGTTATAGAAAATTTTAGGGCTTTAGTAAAAGGTGGTGCTGATTTCGACTTAAATTTATTACTGATTTCAATTTTAGTGTCAATTTTGTTTTTTGTTATTGGTCTATATGTATTTAAAAAAACTGAGCAAGACTTTGCAGATGTAGTTTAATCATATGACAAAACCGATAATAGAAGTCACAAATATTTCTAAAAAATACCGGATTGGGAAAATAAGAAAACATGACACACTTCGCGATGAATTAGCAGGTTTTGCCGAATACACAATGGGTATTCTTAAAGGACAAAATGAAGAAAAACTTGAGGCAGGCGAGTTTTGGGCATTAAAAGACGTTAGTTTTAACGTAAACCCGGGGGAAGTATTGGGAATAATCGGCAAAAACGGGTCGGGGAAGAGTACTTTGCTTAAAATCTTAAGTCGAATTACGGCTCCGTCATCCGGTGAAGTACACATACGCGGACGAGTAGCTAGTCTTCTTGAGGTTGGCACGGGCTTTAGCCCAGAACTAACGGGACGGGAAAATATCTTTTTAAACGGTGCGATTTTAGGAATGACAAGAAGAGAGATAGGGAGAAAGTTTAATGAGATCGTTGCATTTTCCGAAATTGAAAAATTCATAGATACTCCAGTTAAACACTATTCATCAGGAATGTATGTACGGCTCGCATTTGCTGTGGCTGCTCACCTTGAATCAGAAATATTGATTCTTGACGAGGTATTAGCGGTTGGTGATGCGCAATTTCAAAAAAAATGTATGTTAAAAATTAACGAAATGTCGAAAAATAATTTAAGGACGATACTGTTTGTAAGTCATAATTTGCAAGCGGTCGGTTCGATGTGTACTAAAGCACTTCTGATTGATAATGGAAAAATATCTGACTATGGTTTTACCAGTGAAGTATTATCAAAATACTTGGCTTCATCTGCAAGTTTATCAAGCTTAAACTATAAATTTAAGCCAAAACTTGAAATTGAATCAAAATATAAACTTACACTTCTCGAGGCGACAATAAGATTAAAAGATAGTTCACCAGAAAAAATAATATATCTGGACACCCCAGTATCAATTGAACTTCGATACGAGAACTTGAACCCAGATATAATTTTAAATATAACATTTCATATTATTGACCAGTCTGGTGTAATTGTATTCGTTTCAACTTCTGTACCAAGCAAACGTGCAATTGGAGTAATCACAGAAACGTGTTTTATTCCAAGTAACCTACTTAACGATAATACATATTATATCTCGTTATATGTTGTTAAAGACGAGTCAGAAGCAATATATTTTGAAGAAAACATATTAAATTTCGATGTTAAGGAAAAGACAAGAAGAATTAAATGGTTTGGAAAATGGCAAGGATTTGTTCGGCCAAAATTAAATTGGTCAACGCAAGTCAGTAAATAGCCTCTGCTCGTACATAAAATTTTATGCTCCGTAGAAATAGTTTACTTGTTTATCTAACTTTGCTAATCCAGGAATTAGTTCAGCAGTCTATAGCGTCATTTAATAAACCTAACTTATTCGTATTTGATGATACCTTTCCATGTTTGATGAGTCCTTTCAGGGTAAATGAGATTAATGGCTATCTTTCAAATATATCAGGTACATACACATTTTCATCTAATAGTGGTTTTGTCGAACACAAAAGGGAATATATAAAAAAATACCCTAAATTTAAAAATAAAATATTTAGATTTATTACTTTATTTAAGTTCAGACCTAAATTAATATATGTGATTTTCTTGCATAACACATACCGATTTCTTTCTACTATTGAAAAAAGTAAAACTCCATTCGCATTTGAGTTATATCCTGGCGGTGAATTTAAACTAAATGATCAGGAAAGCGATAGAAAATTAATGACAATATTATCTTCAAAGTATTTTAAAGGAGTAATTACAACTCAAGATATTACTACAAAGTATTTATTAAATAACAAATTGTGCCCGAGAAAAAAAATTCATTATGTATATGGTGGCTCAGTGCCAACCGATGAATACATAATGAATAGTAAATGTAAGGTTAAATATATGGTCAATAAAAAGACATTTGATATCTGTTTTGTAGCTCATAAAAATATGCCTTTGGGAGAAGACAAGGGATTCGACTTGTTTGTGAAGTCAGCGTTGAAATTAGCAGAAATATATTCTGATTTACAATTTCATATTGTCGGTAATTTTTCAGGAAAGGAAGTATACCTTGGGAAGGTTAAAAGACGATTTAAATTTTACGGTTTACAAAAAACAGAGTTTTTTTACGAATTCTATTCGAAGATGGATATGATATTGTCACCCAATCGACCGTTTACATTATCTCCAGGAGCGTTTGATGGATTCCCAACTGGTTGTTGTGTTGAAGCTGCGTTATGTGGAGTGGCAATGGTGGTAACTGATGAATTAGGTATGAGGGTTGGAAAGTATATTCCAGGGAAAAATATCATTATAATTAAGCCTAATATTGACGATATCGTTGCTAAAATTTCGAAATATTACCGTAATCCAAATAAATTGTATAAATTATCATTATTGGGACAAACCAATATATCCAAATTGTATAGTACAGAAAATCAAATTTTAAAGAAAGTTAATATTTTAAGAGAGATAATTGCCAACGTATAATATGAGAAAGAATGTACTTGTATTCCCATGCGGTTCAGAAATTGGATTAGAAATCTATAACGCATTAAAATACGAAAAAAATTTCAGTTTGTTGGGCGCATCCAGCGTAGATGATCATGGAAAATTTGTTTACGAAAAATATATTAAGAATGTGCCCTTTGTTGATGCACCGAATTTTATTTCGAGTTTAAACAAGATTTGTAGGGCGAATAATATCGATTTTATATTTCCTGCTCACGATAGTGTAGTTCTATCGCTAGCAAAAAATATAAATAAACTAGCGGCTGTTATCGTTGGTTCGCCATACAAAACCTCAGCAGTGTGTCGATCTAAATTAAAAACGTACAACTATTTTAAAAATGTATTAGATGTACCAAGAATATATGACTCCGTCGACGAAGTTGACGTTTATCCAGTTTTTGTGAAGCCTGAAGTGGGGCAAGGATCTAAGGGCACACATATATGTAAATCTAGAGAGGAGATAGATTTCTATAGAAATCAAGATAGCTCACTATTAATTTTAGAGTACTTACCAGGAGATGAGTATACCGTTGACTGTTTTACCGATCGAAATGGTAAGTTATTATTCTGTGGCGCTAGATCGAGATCTAGAATTTTAAATGGTATTAGTGTAAATACATCGCCAATAACTAATGATTCTAAATTTAAATCGATCGCAGAAATAATTAATGCTACGCTCAAATTTAATGGAAGTTGGTTTTTTCAGGTTAAAAAAGATGCATCGGGTAAACTCAAACTTCTAGAAATTGCGCCAAGAATAGCTGGATCAATGGCCTTATACCGAAATTTGGGTGTAAACTTTCCGCTTCTGAGTCTCTGGAATTTACTTGGAAAAGATATTTTAATCATTAAAAATAAATATAATTTAACGTTGGATAGAGCGTTAGGCAATAAATTTAGAACTAGTATTAAGTATAAGCGTGTGTATGTGGACTTAGATGACTGTTTAATTGTAGATAGTAATATTAACCTCACTTTAATTACCTTTTTGTATCAGTGTATAAATAATAATATTCCTATTGTGTTGATTACCAGGCATAAGGGAGATGTTGATAAGATTCTTAGAAGGTATTCCCTTCAGGAAATTTTTTCAGAGAAAGTAATTCTAAAAAATGGGGAGCCCAAGTCAAATTTTATAGAACCAAATTCAATAGTAATTGATGATTCATTTTCTGAACGATTTGAAATATCGAATAGCCTGGGAATTCCAGTATTTGAACCTAGCATGGTAGAATCCTTATTAAATTAATAAATATATGGCAATAACTAAAATAAAAGTTAGCAATCTTGATATTCGACACCTGAAAATTATTAGATCTAACGTAAAGAAATTTATTTCCACATGCGCTGATAAATATGATAAAAAAGGAAAATTTCTTTTAGATATTGCCCCTCAAGATTACTTAGGTGCTAGGGAATTTTTCAAGAAAACTGAAATTAAAACCTTGGATATTAATCCGTTGTCCGGCGCAGATTATATTGCTGATTTATGTAACAGGAATGAAAAGTTAATTCATGACCAAACATTTGATTATGTGCTTTGTACCGAAGTTCTTGAGCATACTTATGATCCGTTCAGTTCTGTAAATGAAATTTACCGAATTTTAAAAAAGGGCGGTTATGTTTTTGCAACTATGCCGTTTAATTTTAGAATTCACGGTCCTTTACCGGACTGTTGGAGGTTTACGGAGCATGGGCTAAGATACCTGTTTAGAGATTTTTTAAGCTTAAAAATAAATGCAATTGAAACTAAGAATCGCGGTTTAATGCCGGTTCATTACTCATTAATTGGACGGAAATAATATTATAAGGTACTACTATTTAATAGTAGTATATTTAAAAATATTATAATATCATTCGATTTGAACAATATTTATGATTAAACCACTTAAAAATCCAGTTTATATTACAAGACCTTTATTTCCAACTATTGCGAATTACAATAAAAAGTTAAAATTAATATGGAAGAGCAAGTGGTTATCTAATTTTGGAGAGCAACACCAAATTCTTGAAGAGACACTCACTAAAATTTTGAATGTACCACATTTTTTGTTATTCAATAACGGTACTATTGCCTTATTGTCAGTTTTTAGAGCCTTAGAATTATCGGGTGAAGTAATTACGACGCCTTTTACCTTTCCTGCTACAGTAAATTCACTTCTATTTTGTAATTTAACTCCAGTATTTTGTGACATTGATTACGATACAATGAACATCGATCCAGCCAAGATTGAAAAATTAATTACACCAAAAACGTCTGCAATTCTTGCTGTACATGTATATGGAATTCCATGCGACATAAAGAAAATTGAAAAAATTGCCAAAAAATATAATTTAAAAGTAATTTATGACGGGGCTCATGTTTTTCAGACCGAAATTAAGGGCAAATCAATCGGTAATTATGGTGATGCTGTTATGTTTAGCTTTCATGCTACAAAATTATTTAATACAGCTGAAGGCGGAGGTGTTTCGTTCAAGTCTAAACTAAATTGGAATAAAACCAGACTACTTCGCAATTTTGGTATTACTTCCGAAGAAGAAGTTGTATCAGCGGGAATAAATGGCAAAATGAGTGAATTGCAGGCTGCATTTGGATTGAGTGTATTAGATAAAGTCCCAAACGAAAGAATTAAAAGAGAAGAAATTGATAAATATTATCGAATACACCTTAAGAATATTAAAGGTATTGTTGTGCCAGAAATTAATAGCAGTGTCACGAAACGGAGTTTTCAATATTTTCCTATTAAGATAATTAAAAATGATTACGGAATGTCAAGAGACCAGCTTCATCTGGAATTAAAAAAATATAACATAATCACCAGAAAATATTTTTATCCGTTAGTCAGTAATTATAGTTTTTTAAAATCGAATAAATCTGCCAAAAAACAAAATTTACCTGTCTCTAACAGGGTAACCTTAGAAGTTTTGTGCTTACCGTTCTATGGTTCAATGGGTATGGCGACTGCTCGTAAAGTATGCACCTTAATTAAAAGCTTCTCGACTAATGAAAACAAATAGTTTGGTAACAATAATTACACCCGCATACAATCGTGCCGACTTAATTACAAAGACAATCAAAAGTGTTTTGAGTCAAGATTATCCAAATATTGAGTACATTGTTCTAGACGATGGTTCAACCGATGAAACTCTGAAAATTATTAAAAAATACAAAAGGAAATTGATTTGGGAATCGCATGCAAACGTCGGGGAAACAAAAACGGTTAATTTAGGTTTCAAAATGGCGAAAGGTGACATAATTGGCGTTGTCAACTCAGATGACCCGCTTCTTCCAGGTGCAGTAAAAGAAATTGTTAATACTTTCAGAAATAATCCTAAACTAATGGTTGTGTATCCGGATTGGAAGATGATCGATCAAAACGGCAAGGTAACCGGTTTAATTAAAGTTCCCGAATATAACTATCTCAATATGCTGCGTTGGCATTATTGCATGCCGGGTCCCGGGGCTTTTTTCCGAAAATCATTGGTCAGAAAATTAGGAGGGCGCGACACGCAATTTAAATATGTAGGGGATTTTGATTTTTGGCTCAGAGCTGGTTTAGTTGGTCCGTTTGCAAGAATCCCAAAGTTTTTAGCAACTTTTCGTGTGCACCCAGGTTCCGCCTCCGTAGGAAAAAAGGGGAATTTAATGGCGGAAGAACATATCAGATTAGTTAATAAAATATTTTCAATGAAAGACTTATTGCCGGACATATTAAGAATTAAAAATGAGTCTTATTCAAGCGCCTATTATTACGCAGGATTTTTAAGTGTTGGAGATCATTGGAAACGAAAATATTATTATTACCGGTCGATATTATTCAGCCCAATTACGATTATTTTTAAACATCAAAAATGGATAAATAATATATTATTTGAGTTTTTTCCATTCCTATCAGCCCTACTTATACTAAAATCTAAACTGTTAAAACGAGTTTAAAATATGAAAATTTTAGTAGTTGCTCTTGGGGAAAGTATACACACAGCCAGATGGTTATCTCAGATAACCGATCAAGGATGGGATATCTATCTTTTTAACAGCGTTGATTGTGGATATATTCATCCGGAAATATCCGACATACATGTTATTCATAGCTTTTATAGCAGTGTCCAAAATAGAAATAAACACTCAAAATTTCGGGGAATTCCTCTGCCTTCAAATAAAATCGCTTTATGGTCGAGATTAATAATGCAAAATATTTATCCCCAATATCGCGAGAAACAATTGGAATTGGCAATTAAATTTCTCCAGCCGGATCTAATTCACACGATTGAATTTAGACACTCAGGAAAACTAGTTAATGCTGTTAAAAAACGATACAAAGGAAAATTTCCTAAGTGGATTATGACTAACTGGGGAAGTGATCTCTATTTTTTTGGACGTCTAAAAAGATTTAAAGACGAAATATTGGAAATATTGGAAAATTGCGATTTTTATTCTTGTGAGTCCAAAAGAGATGAAAAATTATCCCGAGAGTTTGGATTTAAAGGTGTTGTGCTGTCAACTTTTCCCAATTCCGGAGGGTTAGATTTGGAATTAATCAGAAAGTTAAGAAAAAATGGAAAAATTACTTCAAAGCGAAAAATTATTATGTTGAAAGGGTATCAAGGTGAGGTTGGCAGGTCATTAGTTGGTTTACGTGCTTTAGAAAGATGTGCGAAGTATCTAAAAGGATATTCTGTCGCAATTTATGTACCCAAAGATGACGTATCGATGGCAGCAGAAATTTTCACCCAAAAGACAGGAATTCCAACAGTAATTATTCCTAGGGGCACATCTCATGAGACAATGTTAGAGTGGCATGGAAAAGCAAGAATTTCTCTTGGAGTTAGCATGAGCGATGGAATTAGTACCTCGTTTTTAGAAGCGATGGCGATGGGTTCGTTTCCCATTCAAACTTGGACATCAACTGCAAATGAGTGGATAAAAAACGGCGAAAGTGCAATTTTAATTCCACCAGAAGACCCAGATATTATTGAAAAAGCAATTAAGAAAGCCTTAACCAGTGACGATTTAGTCAACAATGGGGCAAAGATAAATTGGGAAATTGTGAAGGATCGGTTAGATGCCAAAAAATTAAAGCCAAAAGCAATCGAATTCTATAATAAGATTTTAAATTAAACACATGACTAAAACAAAAATATTAATTTTGGGAATAAATGGAATGTTGGGTAGCACTTTATTCAGACTTTATAACTCCGATCAAAAATTTAGAGTGCTTGGTACCGTTCATCGATCAGAAGATGTAACTGCTAAAAATATAGTTCAAGCAGAAGCCACGAATATCGATGGAATTAGAATAATTATTGAAAAATTTAAACCTAAAATCGTAGTCAATTGCATCGGAATTATCAATAAAAAAATTGATAACAAGAATTTAAAATTAGCAATGGGAATAAATGGGAAATTTCCTCATGCATTAGCCGATGTTTGTAAAAAATATAACTCAAGATTAATTCATTTTAGCTCTGACTGCGTTTTTAGTGGAAAAATGGGTAATTACACAGAAACGGATGTGCCGGATTGTGATGATTGGTACGGTAAAAGTAAACTAGCAGGAGAAATATAAGATTCGCCAGCCTTAACTATACGTACTTCATTGATTGGGCCAGAAATTAACACAAAGTTTGGATTATTGGAATGGTTTTTATCGCAAAAAAATGAAACGGATGGTTATACCAAAGCAATTTTTTCCGGCTTTCCAACAGTCGAGATTGCCAGAATTATTGCTGAATACATAATTCCAAACCCTAATCTGGTGGATTTGTACCATCTATCTTCCGAGCCTATTTCAAAATATGACCTCTTGCAATTAATCGCTAAAAGATATAAGAAGGAAATTAAGATTAGGCCCATAGAAAGGCCTCGGATTGATCGTTCGCTTAATTCGGCTCGATTTCAAAAAATGTCCGGGTACCGATCACCAGCCTGGAAGAAATTAGTCGATAGAATGTATAAGGATCACAGTAAGATAAAAAATGATTCCATTTAATAATAAAACAATTGTCATTACGGGTGGAACAGGTTCTTTAGGAAAAGTATTGACAAAGCGCCTTCTGACAGGAAAGTATGGCCTCCCTAAAAAAATTATTATCTTCTCTCGGGACGAAGCAAAACAATTTTACATGAGAACCGAACTATTAAGTCGGAATGTAAACGAAGATGTTATTTACGGAGAGTTAAGTAAACTTTTAGAATTTAGAATTGGTGATGTACGAGATTTTCACAGTGTAAGTTCTGTTCTCAAGAGTGCAGACATTGTAATTAATGCTGCAGCACTTAAACAAGTGCCTTCGTGTGAATATATTCCATATGAGGCAGTTCAAACAAATATCGCAGGGGCAGAAAATATTGTTCGGGCGATCGAAGAAAATCACTTGCCAATAGAAACAGTGGTCGGAATTTCCACTGACAAGGCTTGTAAACCAGTGAATGTAATGGGGATGACTAAGGCAATTCAAGAAAGAGTTTTTATTTCCGCCAACTTAAGAGCACCGTGGACACGATTTGTTTGTGTGCGATACGGGAATGTTTTGGCTTCCAGAGGATCTGTTGTTCCATTTTTTCATGAACAGATAAAAAGCGGTGGGCCAGTGACAGTTACAACAAAAGAAATGACCAGATTTCTTATGCCGCTTGAAAAAGCAGTCGACACAATTTTATCGGCAATAGATTCGGCACTTCCGGGTGAAATTTATATACCAATTGTTCCAGCAGCTTTGATGTTAAATGTTGCAAAAGCATTAATTGGTAATAAGAAAATCAAGATAGAATTTACTGGAATTCGACCTGGCGAAAAAATTCATGAAAGTTTAGTGGCCTACGAAGAGGGATGGAGAACGTGTAAGCGCGGGGATTACTATGCAATCAGTCCCATGCTGCCAGAGATTGGTAGTCGTGTCGATAAGAAAGAAATCTTAAATCGAGAATATTCATCTGCTGATATATTAATGACGCCTTCCGAGACTTACGAGCTGCTTAAGGCATACGGATTGCTTGTTGGAAGTGCAAAGTTTGAGGGAGAAATGCTCCGTTAAATATGAAAGTAATTACAGTTTTAGGAACCCGCCCCGAAATTATTCGACTTAGCCGAATTATTCCGCTGTTGGATCAATTTTGTGATCACACTCTCGTTTACACTGATCAAAATTACGACCCAAATTTAAAAAATATTTTTTTTGATCAATTGAAAGTTCGTCAACCAGACGTTGTTTTGGATACAAAGTCGACAACAACGATGGGGCAAATCGGGAAGATTTTAATGGGGATCGAAAAGGTGTTTGTCGATGTAAAACCGGACAAACTTCTAATTTTGGGTGATACTAACAGCGGATTATCAGCTTTTGTAGCCAAACGTTTGGGGATTCCTGTCTATCACATGGAAGCCGGGAATCGATGCCATGATGATAAAGTTCCCGAGGAAGTTAATCGCAAAGTAATTGATCACAGCAGTAGTGTCCAATTGCCTTATACCGAGCGCAGTCGAGACAATTTATTGCGTGAAGGCGTAGCAAACGAAAATATTTTCGTTGTTGGTAACCCAATTTATGAGGTGCTTAAATTTTATGAGACAAAAATTAACGCTAGTAAAATTCTCGGCCGACTTAAATTAAGTAAAAATAAATATCTACTAATAACCTTACATCGGGCGGAAAATGTTGATAATCAAGAAAGGTTACTTAATTTTATAGCAGCGTTTAATTCATTAGTTAAAGAATATGGCTTGCCAATTATTTGGAGTGTTCATCCACGAACCAAACAAAAACTGGAAAATTTAGGTAAAAAAGTAAGTTTGGATAAAAAGATACTGCTTAGCAAACCGTTGGGTCTATTTGATTTCGTAAAATTAGAGAAGAACGCTCGTTGTGTTTTGAGTGACAGCGGCACAGTTCAGGAGGAATGCTGTATTTTTGGCGTGCCCGCAGTAACTTTGAGAGATACAACGGAAAGACCAGAAACAATCGAGGTGGGGAGTAATATCTTAAGCGGGTCTTCTCCAGATGATATTCTTCGTTGTTTCAAAATTGTTTTAGACCGAAAGGGGAAGTGGCTCCCACCACAGGAATATATGGCGGAAAATGTGAGTAATACAGTAGTAGAAATTCTATTGGGTTTTAATTAATTATGTCTAATGTTAGAAAAGAGACATTAGATAAGATTTTGCCTCTTTTTAGAGCAATTTCTAAAGGAGCAGAAAATGTTCAATTGCCGGACGCACGGGCAGTAGTGGTTTTATCAGCTCCACCTCTTCAAAACGAGCCAGATTTAATGCGTCGTGAGGTACATCCCGAGCAAACGGCAAGAATTTTAGCCGGAATTAGAGCGTGTGAAGTTATCGCTCAAAGGTTAAATATTAATGAGGCGGGACAACTCCCTCTATTAGTGTTGAGCGGTGATACGCAACAATTGGGTCCAATGTTAACTTGGAGTCTGGAATCTGGTTTTCTGATAGATAGAATTCGAATTGTTGACTGTGGTTCGCGTGAAGTAGCCAACACAAGAACTCAATTTGAAACCATAAATCAATGGCTCATTAACACAGGTTTAGGCTTGGACTCCAAACCGATAGTTTTTGTTACTAGTCCGTATCATGTGCCTAGAGTAGCGTTAACAGCTGAAGTAAATTTTCTAACCGGAGCTAATTATGTTGTCATTGGAGCTGATTTTGCACCTCAGCTAAGTACTGGCATTAGTGGAAAATCTTGGAGTGAAATGAACAGGATAGAAAGATATTATAAAAAGGGTGATTGCGCTAGGGAAGTTAAAAGGGGCCGATTAATTTTTGGTGATTGGAGCTAAAGCTTTACTTTGGTTATCTAGATTTGATTCTGAATTTTACCGCCTCGTAGAAATACTTAAAAGTTACAGTGGCTAATTTTGTTTTGCTTTCTCCATAAACTCTTTTAGGATAAAACACTGGCACCTCACGGATAATTAAATCCTTTTTCTTTAGCGAGTAGGCCATTCGGAAGAAACAATCACCATAACCAAAAAAAATCTTATCAAAATTTAGATCTTTAAGTAATTTTTTTTCAACCAAAAAAAATCCTGACATATTGTCAGACAAAGGATATCCAAGGAGTTTCATGAACTGGTTAAATAAATAACTCATGGTGTTTCGAAAGCTCGCTTCCATTCCACCAGACATGCCAACATATCTTGACGCGACCAGAAAATTTCCTCTTCTAGTTTTAATATCCTTTAACATTAAATCTAATGGAGTAGACGGGCCTAAATAATCTGCGTCAAAACTTCCGATCCAATCACCAGAGGCATTTTCGATCCCTTTTCTCACTGCTGTTGCATAACCACGTTCGTTAATTCGTTTAATAACAATAATTTTTTTATCGGTCTTATACAGCTTTTTAACTGCCCCGGCAGTTTTATCTGGAGAGTTGTCGTCGACGATTATAATTTCGTAATCAAAACCCACCCTTTTAATAGCGGAAATAGCCATGGGAATAACTTTGAGAATATTATCTCGTTCGTTATATGTTGGAAAATATAAAC
>Ga0172370_10001487_pt1 | contig 35531 bp, 28 predicted proteins | sample LakKiv5m_FD_114538 | JGI IMG/M metagenome (GOLD analysis project Ga0172370, IMG submission 114538) | Freshwater microbial communities from Kabuno Bay, South-Kivu, Congo - kab_022012_11.5m | ecosystem: Environmental > Aquatic > Freshwater > Lake | place: Democratic Republic of the Congo...
CAAACAGAAGCAAGGTTCGCTGCTGGTGCAATCGAACGACACGGCGTGGGTGGGGGGCGCGCCCGTCGTGCTCAGGGCAAATTCCAAGGTGCCATGCATTCTTGTCGCGCAGGCGCCGGCCATCCAGTTCGGTGCTGGGCTGGTCGGGGCGGATCTGGCCCGCGACGTGACGATCACGAACTGCGGCGCCGAAGTGCTCACGGTTACCTCTGTGGCCTTCAAGCCGGGTGGAAGTTCAGACTTCACGCTGGATTGGAGTGGTCCTCTTCAGAAGCTGCCGGCCATGGATCCCAAGCTCGGGCCGACCGCGGCCGCGCCGATTTCACTGAAGATCAATGAAAGTCTGACATTTCAGGCGCACTATTCGCCATTGTCGGTCAGCCCGGTGGACCCGGCGACCCAGGCGCAGACGCCTTCGCTGGCGACGCTGTTGATCAACTCGAACGCGATGCCTGTCGAGGTGCAGTGCCAGGGCACGTGCGTCAAGCAGACCTGTCCGCAGGCCAAGATCACGGTGGTCGAGGGCGAGGAGGTCGTGCCGCAAACCGTTCTGCATTTCAAGGGAGATCAGTCGGTTGCGCCAGGAGGCGGATCGATCGTCAAGTACAAGTGGACCGTGCAGAGCCAGCCCGAAGGGTCCAAGCAGGCCTTCGTTCCGAGTGCGACGTTTCCCAATCCGACCCTGACGGCGAACGCGGCAGGCGCCTACACCGTATGTCTGGAAGTGACAGATCAGAATGAGCAAAAGTCCTGCGAGCCGGCGTGCACGACAGTGGCCGTGCTGCCGTCGGATCAACTGCATGTCGAGCTGCTGTGGGCGACACCAGGCGACAAAGACGAGACAGACACAGGACCTGGAGCGGGTTCGGACATGGACCTGCACTTCGCGCACCAGTTGGCGGTGGGGGCCGACGCCGATTGCGACGGCGTGGGCGATCCTTGGTTTGTCGGCGGCGTCGATGGCTTCGATACGTTCTGGCTCAATCCGACACCCAATTGGGGCAGTCAAGCGGCGAGCGTGCCGGACAATCCGAGTCTCGATCTCGATGACACCGATGGCGCGGGACCGGAGAACCTGAACCTGCCGCAACCAGAAGGTTCTGCTGCGAATCCCGAGTTCTATTCGATTGGCGTGCACTACTGGAACGACCACGGTTTTGGCGTGTCGTATTCAACAGTTCGCATCTTCATCCTCGGCACGCTTGCGATCGAGTACAAAGATGTTGAGATGAAGATGTTCGACATGTGGTACGTCGGCAAGCTGAATTGGCCCAATGCGCAGGTCGGCGCCGGCAGTCTGCCCGTGCTGACGACGTGCAAACAGAGTGGCGACGCGTGTCTGTTCAAGAAGGATCCCGCGAACCCGAAAGCCGGGAAGATGTGGGAGAAAAGCGGTGATTGGTGCATCACGCACTGTTACGTGCCGGCATCGATCCCTTCGGTGCCGCAGGGATCGGCAGCGACCTGCAAGCCGTAGCGTGCCCAACCGAGAGGTGCAGCGCATGGAATACGCAGAAGAACGCAACTTGACCTTTGTCGACAACCCCGTGCTCGCACAGCCCCTGCTGGATCTGCTGCACGACGCGGGTATCGAGGCCGTGCTGAGCGAAGGCGACGATTTCGGTGGCCTGTTGCCGGCTTTCGCGTTCATCCACGGCGCCTACATTGTGGTGCCGGAAGACCAGCTCGAAGAGGCCAAGCGCCTGGTTGCGGCCTTCGATACGGCGTCGTTCGAACCGACGCCCGAATTGGCCGGCGACGGCGATGTGCCCCAGAAGGATTGAGGACGGGCTTGCGTGGACCATCGATCCGTGTCATTTGCGCGCCGCCATCCTTGGAGGCACCATGGCGAATCTGCAAGCACTCGATCACCAGCTCGCGCACAACGACACGGCCTATCAACTGCATTTTGCGGGTCGCTCGCGGTTGACCCGTGATCTTGGGCGCATCGAAGGCTTGTGGACTTCGGCGCAGGCGGTGCTGGCCGAGGCGAGGCAACTCGACGCGTCGGCGCAAGAGCGGGCGGCCCTCGTCACCAGGGCCGAGCATCAGGTGAGCATCTACGCCACCGAGCGCGACGCGATTGCGGCGGCGCAGCGCGCGGCGGGGGCGTCCGGCAGGCAAGCGGCCGTGGCGGCGCAGCGCGCGCGTATCGTCGTGCACCGGTACATTCGCCATTTTGCGGGGCAGTCGCGCAGCACCCGCGACGTCGCGTTGCTCGCCGACGTGCTGGCGTGTCTCGAACCGCTGGCCGCGGAGATGGAGCGACTCGGCGCTGCGACGATGCCCAGTGCCCAGGAGGACCTGCGCTGGGTTGCGGCTCACGTCGCCCAGTTCCGCGAAGAGCGCAAAGCGATCGCGCAGGCCTCGACCGATGCGCCTCAGGACGAACAGGTCTCGCTGCTCGCGCAGATTGCCAACGGTCTGTTCGCGGCGTACCGCACGCATTTTGCGAATCAACTGCGCCTGACGCGGCGGCCCGAATTGCTGGCACGCCTCATCCAGGCGGCCGAGCAGGTGCGCGATCGCATGGAAACCTTGAGACTGCAGGGGCTGCGCGATGATCACAACGACGCCAACCTCGACATCGTTGCGCAGCGCGTGCGGGCGTGGCGCCTGGAACTCGCTGCCATCCGCGCGGAACGGCAGCGCACCAGCCTGCCGGCCCTCGTGGCAGACTTGGAGACGGCGGCCAACGCTGAACTCGAGTCCTACGCGGAGCATTTTGCTGGCCAGGATCGCCGCACCCGCGACCTGGACCGGCTCTGTGCCATCTGCGATCGCTTGGATGAAATCGAGAGGCAATTGACGCATCTCGATGAAGTGCGGGAAATACCGATGCTTGAGGCGCGGTTGGCGACGGTGCGCGATGCGCTTGCCCTCTACCAGGATGAGTACGACGCCATTGCTGCGGCCAAGAAGGTCCGGGCCGGACCTGGACCTGACTGATTCACACATTCGTTCCCGGCTACGGCATCGGATGGTCGGGCGGCGGCGGCGGCAATTGGCCCGAAGGCAACGGCACGAGGGGCGGGGCGGCCATCGGCATGCCTGGATGGTCCGCCATGGCGTGATCGACCGTGATTCGGCCGCGCTCGATGCGCAAAGTCTGCCGCCCCTCGCCGGGCCGCTCGATGTCGAGTGTCACAGAAGTGCCTGTTTCACCGCGAATTTTCTGTGTCGCCAGGGGAATGGCCATGCCGCTCGTCGGCACGCCGTCGATGGCCAGAATCGTGTCGGCCGCGCGAACGCCCGCCGCGCCGGCCGGACTGCCAGGCAGGACCGCAGCGATGACGATGCCCGCCTCCGTCTGGCGCAGGACTGCCCCAATACCTTGAAATGAAAAAGGTTCGCGCGCAGGTGGTGGTTCTACCGGTGGCGGCACAGGCTCGGGCGTGGCCGTGGCCACCACGAGCGGCGCTTGCGCAGGCGTGGGCATGACGGTCGGTCTCGGACGCGGCGCCTTCGCACGAGCCGTCGGGTGCAGAACGGGCGGTTCCTCGACGGGCCGCGGCCGTTCCGGCATCGGCGGCGCCTGCGTCACCGTCACGGTCACCTGCTCGTCGTCGGGCGCGCCCAAGTGCCAACCGAGCCAGGCGACTCCTACCGAGAGCAGGACGCAAGTCGCCAGCCAGCGAACGTAGCGCGTCTCCCGTTGTTGCATCGCGTGCTGCCTCCGACTCCAGGAGCCGCACGCTGCGCGGATGCCGTTCGCCTGTCAACCACCGATGGAGCCGCGCAGCTCTGACCGGCCGCCGCTGCGTCGCAGCGTTTCGAGCAACGTCCGCATCGTGAACGGCTTGGCGATGAATTCCTCCTGCCCGGTGCGCGACCACGGAGACACCACTGAGGGGAACGAATACCCAGACATGTAGATGATGCGGATGCCCGGGCGCGCGACCAGGAGCCGGCCGGCCAAGTCAGGACCGCTCAAGTGCGGCATCACGACATCGGTCAGCAGCACGTCGATGGCGTCGGAGAATTCCTCGTGAATCTGCAGCGCTTCACGACCGTCACAAGCCTCTAGCACCCGGTAGCCCAAGAGGTGCAGGATGTCGGCGACGAAACGGCGCACCTGGGCGTCGTCTTCCACCAGCAACAGCGTCTTGTCGCTGCGCCAGTCATCGTGGTTCAGCGGCGTGGCAGGAACGTTCGGGTGCGGTTCGGCCAACGGTACGGCGACGTCGAACAGTGGATGGTCGTGCGGTCCGCCGCGCGCCGCGGCCGCGCCGGAATCGCTCGGCATCCCACTGTCTCCACGAGGTATCTGCATCATCGGCATGCTTCAATCCTGGCCGCGTCGGGCGACCACGGGCTGCTCCGCAAGGGGCTGCACGGCAACGTCATGCTGTCGGCGAGCGTGCACCGTGCCGGCCGGCTGACCTGCGAGTGGATCGCCGAGCGGCACTGGCGCCGCCAGCGCAACGGGCTTGGCGTGCTGCGAGTGCCCCATCAACGTGGCGTGGCGCTCTGCCATGCGCGTGCCCAACCGGTCCAGTTGAGCCGTTCCCAAGTGCTCGGCAAGACGCGGAAATAGCTCACCCTCCTCCTCCTCGAAGTGGCGTTCCGCGTCGTCCGCGAAGGCCTGCAACCGGGTATCGAAGTCCTGGCTACCCACCGGATGATTGCGCAATTCTGCCAGGCCGCGCTTGAGCATGCGCTCGTCATCGCGGACATCGTCCAGCAATCCAGGCTCCGCGTGCCCCGCCACCGCATAGAGCACCTGATCTTCGATGACCATGTGCGCCGCAAGCAACTCGACAATCTCTTGGAATCTATCGTATTTTTCCTCGGTCGTCAGACCGGGGCGACGCGTTTGCGATTCGGACCAGGCAAAGGGCGTGCCACCCACCAGCGCGTGCGCCATTCCCGTGCGACCGCGAGTACTGGTGACCATGACGACATTGTCGAATTGTTCCGCACTGCCGGCGGTCGACTCGCGCCCCGATCCGATCGCGCTGTCCGGCCGAAAGCGGTGCGTGCCGGCCACGTACATCTGCGCCGGCAGTTGCTCGGCGTCCAGCCCAACATGGGTGCGGCCGTCCTCAAGATGTCCTGCAAAATCGCGAAATTGTCGCCCTGGAACCGCCTCCGGCACGCGTCCGTCCATCTCTGTCGGTGGTGGCGCCGCGCGGCGCGCCCGTTCGGAATCGGCAGGAACTGCATAGGCTTGTGCCAATGGCGCAGCGCGGTCGCTGGATATGCCGAACACCGCTCCCTCCGTAGTTTCACGGAGTTCTTCTCCGCCGACAGCAAGCGCCACGGACGTCGCCGCGCTTTGGTCCATGTCCGCGATCGGCGCAGCCACATCGGCCAGGTCCTGTGGCGTGTCCAGTTCCTCGGTCAGACGGCGCAGCAACTGACTGATCTCGCGGTGTTGACTCGAGAGCAGCTGAATGGCGTTCATGGACAACTCCGTCGACGCAAACCAAGTCTGCCCGTGGCACTCGGAGGGTTCCGGGTGCCGCGCGTCAGGCGTGGAGGCAGGTCGATGGGTTCATCATAGGCCGCTCGGGGCCCAAGGCAAGAACGGGGTGCTGGCTACGGACCACCGATAGGCACCGTCGGAATGATGAAAATCGCCGTCTTGCTGGCAGGTTGCGCTTGGCTGTCCTTGACTTGCGCCGAGAAGAAGAAGCCCTTGAGTGTCAGTGCGCTGAGCGGAACCTTGAGCTCGAAGACCAGGCTGGCATCGGTGACAGCGCCACTCAGTGTGCCGTCGTCGGCCAGCTTCAACCCCGCGGGAATGCCGGACTTGGGCACGAAGCCCTTGAGTGCGCCGGGCAATTGGATCTCGCTCCAGTGATAGGGCTTCTTGCCCCCAGTCGCTTCGAGCTTGGTGCTGTAGGGCACGGGAATCTTGTCGACGACGACGATCAGCGGCAACACGATGATCTTGATGATGAACAGATCGAGCTGCTGCGCCCCGACAATCTGCAGCGGCGCCAGGCCAATCGGCAGTTTGAAGGTCTTGACTGCATTGAGTGTTTGTGGGCTGTTGTCCAGGACTTTCAGATCGAACGTGAAATCGCCGTCGGCTGTGGGGGCGCCGGTCAGGTTGCCGTCCGTCGAAAGCGTCAGACCTGGCGGCAACTTGCCGGCCGTCACGCCCCAGAAGTACGGCGTCGTGCCACCCTGTGCCTCGAACTTCTGGGAGTAGGCAGTCCCCTCAGTCGCCTGCTTGAGCGGCGAAGCAGTCGTGATCACCAGCGTATTCGAGTCCTCGATCTTGATCACGAACAGGGCTGTCGCTTCGGTCTTGGCAGCATCTGTCACCTTGATCTGAATGGAGAATGCCCCAGGCTGCGTGCCACTGCCGCCGAGCACGCCGCCCGCGTCGAGGAGAATGCCCGGGGGCAGCGAGCCCTGCGACACACTCCAGGCATACGGCAGGACGCCTCCGGCTGCGGCGAGCGCCACGCTGTACGGCTTTCCCTTGATTCCGCCTGGCAGATCTGTCGTGGTGATCACCAGGGGCGCGACCGCGCACTTGCCGCCCACACATGCGTTGCCGTCTTTGCAATCCTTCTCAGTGAGGCACTCGATGCACGCACCAGCTGAGCACTGCAGGCCAACGGGGCATGCTTCCTGAACGAATCCGCTGCCATCTGGCTTGCAGACCAGGCGATCCGCGCCGACGCAGCCTGCCATGTTCGGTGGGCATTGTGTGCTGTCGTCGGCGCTCGTAACTTCGCCGAGGTTGCCGGCGTCGCCGTTCGCGTCCGCTTTGATGGCGGCCGTATTGCCGTCGGCGGGCATCGGATCTTCGCCACATGCAAGGAGAAACACACAGCCGACGATGACGAAGAGCAGGGGGCAATGGCGCATGGCCGGCTCCAAGGAAAGCGTGCGGACCGGGTCCGGGCGTGCGAAAGGGTAGGAGTCTGTCCCGCATCGCGCAAGACAGGCACTCCGCTTTTGCAGGCAGCAGAAGGCGGTCACCAAGCAGAGAGCGTGATTGGCAGGCCAGCCAGAATCCAGACGTGATAGCTGGCTATCTGGCCGGCGCCCAGCCACGTCACGAAGATGCACCGCTCCGGCGTGCACGCCTTGAGCAGACGAGCTTGGAAATACAGCGCTTGTTGGATCACGCCGCCAATCAGCACGAATTCCTTCAGAGCGATGATGCCGAGGGCCGCGCCGCTGCCGAGACTCGCCGCCGACACCGCGAGCAACCCGTAGATGATGCGGTGGCTGTTCGCGGCGCCGTGCACGACAGGGAAGGTCGGCACATGCAGGGCCGCGTCACCGTCGATATCGCGGAGATCGTAGATGATCTCGTAGGTGATCTCCAAAGGCAGGAAAAAGCAGATCAACACGGCCAGATAGCCGGCGGAGACGTGGGCCGTGCCCAGGATGGCTGGATACGCCAAGGTGGACACGAGGAACAGGCCGCCCGACGAAAAGTTCTTGGCGAAGTACATCTCCTTGAAGCGCGTGCGTCCGCCAGGCCACGGGATCAGCCGGTAATTGTAGGCGAGCCCGATCACGGAAAACGCGATCCGCCACGGTGTCAGCTCCGGTGCGACGAAGTGGCCGAGCACGAGCGAAACCAGCATGAGCGCAAGACAACCCGCCTCGATGAGCCGCTGGTGGCGTCCGACGAGATCCGTGCCGGCAATGCCATTGGCGCGATCCTCGGCGAGATCCACGGCGCGGTTGACGAAGTTGACGATGAACCAGTCGATGGCGCAAAAGACCACCGCGGACCAGAGGCGCTGACCGGTCATCAGCCAGCCGAAGGTCAGCGCGGCAAGGCAGGCGATGGCGATGATGTGCATCCGCGTGACATGCATGGCCATTCGCAAGGGCGACAGGCGAGGCGAGGCGGTCGAGGTCATGCGGCACTCCCCAAAACGCCCGCATCTTGGCAGAGCCTGCCTGTCGCTGTCATCCGGGAGCGCACATGGACATGTCATGGGTCGAAGTCATCTGCCTCGTCATCCTGGTGCTTGGCGTTGCATTGCGCTCGCGTGCCGGCGACATCGCGGTCTGGCGCAACGCCGCGCTGCCCATCGCGTGTGCCGCCCTGGTCGCTGAGGACAGTTGCATCCGCGCCTATGCCTTCTACGACTACGCGCCCGCGTGGCACGGCTTCGATGGTACCGTACCGCTGCTCGTCGGCCTCATCTGGGTTTTCGTCGTCCTGTCGGCTCGCGACATGGCGCGCGCGATCGCGCCACAGGATTCGTTGCCGATTGCCTTTCTCGTCATCGCCTACGACGCCGCGCTGATCGAGCCGATCGCGACGCATTGCGGCCTCTGGCGCTGGCACGAGGCTGGTCCCTTCGCCGTGCCCTGGATTGGCATGCTTGGCTGGGCCTTCTTTGGCGCTTCTGCCTTGTTCTGGCTGGAAAAACTGCCGCCGCGCCGCGTGTGGCTGCTCGTGCTCGCTGCGCCCTTGACGACCCACGCGCTGCTCCTGATTTTCTGGTGGGGTTGCTTTCGCTGGGTCGGTCGCCATCCACCGCTGGATGCCGTCATGGCGATCGCCGGACCCGGTCTGGCCGTCGGCCTCTGCTTGGTTCTCTGGCGTCTGCGCCGCGCGGGACGCGTGCCCTTGGCGCTAATCGCGCCGCGCATCGCCCCGGCGCTCTTCTTCTTTGGACTGCTGGCGTTGCAGCAGGCGCGGTGGCCGCTCTGGTGCTACGCCGCATCGTTCGCGCTGCCGTGGCTGGCGGCGACGCGCTGGAAGAACTCCAGATTCACGTCAGGAGGCTAGCTCCAAGTCGGCAAGCGCCGCCGCGCTACTCGGCGTCGTCTTGGGGCATGGGGTTGTCGCCGCGCCGCTTCAAGACTGCCTTGTAGATCTGCTCCTGGATCTCGCGATTCACCCTGCGCCATGCCAAGACGATGCGCGCGTACTGCTCTGGTGTCAGCAACCTGCGCATTGCCGCCGCGCGCTCGTTCTCGATCTGCTGCAACCGTTGGCGTTGGCTGAGCAGTTGATCCGTCAGCTGGGTCAACCGCATCACATTGTTCGGGGTTGTCTTGAGCAGCTGCGTCAAATCGCGCCGCGTCGCCTGCGCGTCCTTGCGGACGGCCGTCATCTGATCGTCATACAGGCCCACGACGTCCTGCAGGCGGGCGGCGGTCGCGGCATCGGGCTTGACGACCTCGGCGAGCTTCTTGGCGCGTACGGCCCGGATCTGCTCGCGCACAAGCGCCTTCATCTCTTCGCGCTGCACCTTGGGCCGCGGCGCCGCGTGCGGTGCCAACGCCGGACGAGCCACCGCTGCGGCAGGCTTCTGCGGCGGCATGGGCATCGGTCGGGGCGGTGGCAGCACCTGTGGCCACGCGCTCGTCGTGGACAGCGTCATGGCCAGCAGCAACGCCCATCGCATCCCGGTCATCTCACACCCCATCCGTAAACTCAGCGCCCACTGCCTGGAGGTCGTCGTCATCAAGATCGTCAATCATATCAAGAGGATCGCTATCGGGAATACCCAGTTCGTCAAAGAGCGTGCGCTGCGGCGCGCCCTCGGACTGCAACTCATCGGCAAGGCCGCTGACCGTCTCGCTCAAGCTTGCATCGACCGTCGTGGTCGCCATCCACTCTGACTGCTGCGGCATCGCCAGCACGAAAGTCAGGACCGCAGCTGCCGCCAGGCCGCTGCCCGCCAGGAACGAACGGCCCACAGTGCCGTGCCACCAGCGTCGCGGCGCCGTGGCCTTTGCCGCCGTCGCGGCGATGTCATCGGCCATGCTGGCCCAGAACGCGGCATCGCGCGCTCCTGCTTGCCCGGGAAGACTGCGCAACGCCCGCAGCACTTCCGCGGCAGCGCGCAGATCCGCCGCGCAACTCGAACAATGCTGCACATGCTCTGCCACGCGGCGCGCCTCATTGCCGTGCAACGCACCGTCGGCATAGGCCTCCAGCAGCAAACACACGTCCCTGCAACCGTCGATCGCCTTCAGCATGGTGCACCTCGGCCCTTCATTCTGCATTGCCTAGCTCTGATCGCAAACGCTTGATCGCGTGATGGAAATTCGCCTTCGCCGCGTCCTCGCTGCACGACGCGATTTCCGCAACCTCACGAAAAGACAAGCCTTCGTGCACCCGCAGTTCGACCACGAGCCGCTGCTTGGGCGGCAAGGTCTCCACCGCCTTGCGCAGTTCCTGCGCTGCCTCCTGCTCGACCAGTCGCTGTGTGCCGTGCATCTCCTGCGAGGCATGTTCCTCTGTTAATTCAGCCATTTTCCAGCGGCCGCTGTCGCGCACGTGGTTGAGTGCGAGGTTCACGCCAATTCGGTAGAGCCACGTGCGGAATGACGAATCTCCACGAAAAGAATCCGTATTTTGCCACGCCTTGACGAATGCCGCCTGCACGACATCTTTGGCGTCTGCGTCGTTCTTGACATACCGCCACACCAGATAGAACAACTGGCGCTGGTGCCTGCGCACAAGCTCGCTGAACGCCTCGCGATCGCCCTCGCGCATGCGCTCAAGCAACTGCCGATCGGCATCCTGGCTGGTCGTTTCGCCCGTCATCGCGATGTGCAGTGGCGCTAGCGCAGCTTCCATGCAAGTGCTCCCTCAGAAAAGAGACACCTGGAGCCGCTGGAAGTGAAATCGAGCCTTCAGCCCGCCAGACTGGACGCCCACGCGCCGCGGCCATTCGACCGGGCCCAAGCCTGTCATGCTCGCGCGCCCGGTGCGCGCTGTCCAGGAGCGTGTCGGCGAGCAAGGGTCGGGCACATCCCTAGCCCTTGGGACAGGGCACCGTGATGCCGCCGGCTGGCGATGGCGGCGGCCAGCCGTCGATGACGCAGTCGCCGTTCAGGTCCGCGGCGCGTTCATGCGTGTCGCTGGCGCAGCCCTTCGCACTGACCGAAGGCCACGTGTTGACGCCACAGCCATCCTTGGCGGGTGCGAGGGCATTCGCCTTGTCCTTGTTCGATGTCTCATCGGCAAACAGATCGAAGCGGGTCACGACATGATCACCATTGTCATCCACTAGTTCCAGAATGCGTTGATTGCCCGGGAACTCTTCGCTGTCCGTCCAGCCCTGCTTGGGCGTGCCGTATGTGAACTTGTAGGCAATGCGAACCGCGGAGCCGTCGGGCGCAGTCGCTGGGTCCCACCACGGCAACTCGAAGCTGGCGGTCCAGATTCCGTCGCCCGAGACCGCATCGCCGTTGCTGCCGTCGTCATACATCGGTACGACGTTGGGAACCCAGTTGCCCAACGCCTTGTTCGCATTGTCGATCTGCAGGGCTGTCAGGCAATGGTCGCTGCGTATCGCGCTGCACTTCGGGGTGTCCTTGTGGATGCCGCCTGTGAGGAACAAGCGTTTGCCGTCGCCCTCCGGCGCCCACGTGAACGGCAAGAAGTCCTCGCAGTTCGCATTCTTGACGGATTTTTCGATGCGCGACGTCAGCACGACGCGCACGCGGTCCTGCGCATAGCAGTCGGCCTGGAACGCAAACGTGGCCAGGGCTTTGGCCAGGGCCGCGTCGAACGCTTGGGTTGTCGTATCAGCTTGGGTGTCGCCGTCGACATCCACCTGACCTTGCAGCAAAAATTCCGGTCTGAGCAGGGATTCCTTGCCCGTTGCATCGTAGGGCAGGACCGGCGAGGCATCTGCGGCCAGCGACGGTGCCGCGCCGATGCGCGCCGCCATCGCTGCAAACGTGACGAGCGCCGGATCGCCCGCCATCAGCGCGTCATTCACCGACATCAGCGTCGTCGTCAGCGCATCGGACGAGACGGAACCGAGTCCCTGCCCCGACAGGCGCGCGCGGCCGATCATGAGAAGCGCTAGAGCCGTTGAATTGACGCCAAGTTCTGTCATGCCTGGCGACAGGTCCGCGAGCGCGAACGTGCGCGCCGGGTCGAGCACGGAGGTCTGCGCCGGCAGGAACGGCACGATCCCGAGCCATTGGCGGCGCCCCAAGGCTGCGGTCACGATCACATTGCGAAGACTGGTGGCGCCCTCGACAACTAGCGAAAATCGAGTGTCGACTCCAGCCGTTGCAGATACTCCCAAGGCTTTGCCGTCACTGCCCAGCAGTTGGACCGAGGCCATGGGCAGCCCTGCCGCGTGACCCGTGATCGTGTTGGGTGCCGGATCGGGCATCAACGGGTGCTGTTGACGAGACAGGTGGTCGATGACCAACCCATCCATCACACAAGCATTCAGGCAGAGCGTCAGCGGCAGGAGCAGCGACCAGGAGCGAAGCATCGTGCGCACCTCCAGGAAGTGCGAAAGCCTACGCGATCTCGCGCGGCAGGTCATCCGCTCGCCCGGCGCGCGGTCGGGCCGCGCAAAGCGCGACTTGAGTTCTTGACACCCGTCGTCGATCCGCTAGGTTCCGGGCATGGAACCGCGTCACCCCGCGCCCCCTGCAGCTTGCCGCCCCCCTTTGCGGGGGCGCTTGCCCCTGTCGTTCGTCGCCGTGATGTGCCTTGTCGGCGTCTCGACAGCGGTTTTTGCTCAGGCACCGACTCCCGTCGCTGTGCGCATCGTTCCCGCGCCGGTGCGGGCCGCCGCCATGCGACCCGCGGGGGCTGCTACGCCGGGCGCGCCGACCTTGAAGGCGGCGCCACTGCCAGATCCGTTTTTCCCAACGCCCGTGCACCTCAACCGCATCCGGCGCGTCGTGTTGGACCCCGGTCACGGCGGCGAGAACCTTGGGACGGTCGGCGTGGTCGGCGTGCGAGAGAAGGCGCTCGCTCTCGATATCTCTCTCAAGATCGCCGCATTTCTGCGCGCGCATAGCAATGTCGAGGTGCAGTTGACCCGCGAGGCGGACGTGGCGATCGACTTGCGCAAGCGGCCGCGCATCGCCAACGACCTGGGCGGCGACGCCTTCATCAGCGTGCACGCCAACGCCCACGAAGGAGTGGAAGCACATGGAATGGAAGTCTTCTTCTTGGCCGCCGACGCCGCCGAGCAAGCCACGCGCCGCTTGATCGAAGCCGAAGAAGGCATCGAACCTGAGACCAAGACCGCGGTGCTGCCCTGGTCTGTGCAAGGAATCGTGGCAGATCTGGGCCTTACGGCTGCCCATGCCCGCTCCGAACTGTTGGCGCTGGCAGTCGCGGATGGGTTGCAGCGCGCGCGGCCTGGCGTGCGGTTTCGCGGGGTGCGCCAGGCGCCGTTCGGTGTGCTCAAGGAGGCAAGAATGCCGGCGATCGTCTTGGAAGTCGGCTACCTGACACATCCGCAGGAAGGGCGCGCGCTGCTCGATCCTGCGGTGCAGAACCAGTTCGGCCAAGGAATCCTGTTGGGTTTGGCCGAGTTGGATCGGCCGCAGCAGGCGCAAGTGATCCGCGCGGCACAGCCGATATCGAAGACGCCTGTCAAGGGCGCCGCCAGTGGCCATCCGCTCATGTCGTCCGACTTCATCCCCGAGTGATGTGGGCCAGCACAGCGGCAACGAGCTGCCGCGCCAGGCGAACTTGCGCTTCCGCGTCCATTCCCCCGTCGAGCCGGGTCAGCACCGCGCCACCTTTCGCGAACAAGATGCCGCGCCGATGGCCAACGCGGTAGTCCATGATGTCATTTCCGAATATCAGGTCGGCCCCGCTGCGTTCGCCGAGGTGGACCGCGGCGTCGCGCAGTTCGGCCTCGTTGGCTCCGCTCAGCAGTTTGAACCCAAGGAGCTGACAGGCGGGATGGGCGCGCTTGACGCCGTCAATCGCCTTTGTCGTCGGTAGCATATGAAGCGTCAGGCCATCGTCTTCGTGCCCTTGCGACGCCAGCTTGCCTGGGTGGACCACCGGTGCGAAATCCGCCACCGCCATGGCGCAAACGACCAACTGCGGCTGGACCTCCGTGACCACGCGAGCCAGCGTCTCTGCAGCTTGACATGCAGTTTCAATGGGATGCAGCCAGAGTCGCCCGGCTGCGAGGGCCGCTCGCCCTTGCTCCGCCTCGCGTATCCACGCAGACAGCCGCTGGTTCAAGGCATCCTCAGACAAGCCGACGACTTCGAGATCGATCGCGACACGTCCTGGCAAGCGGGCACCCGGCCCGTGGATGTAGTGGACCTCGGCACCGTCGGCGAGCAGAACGTTGGCCATCGCGGCAGGCAAATTTCCACCTGCGACATTCGAGACATGGCGCACGTCGTCAATCGGTTCGCGCGTGCCGCCGGCCGTCAGGACGACGCGCAGTCGCTGCGAATGCGGGGCGGTACGCGGCATGGCGGACCTCAAGGCAGGGTGACCAAGACGACGGCGGCCAGGACGATGCGGTAGATGCCGAAAGGCAACAAGCCGACGCGACTGATCAGCTTCAGAAATCCCGCGATGGACGCCCAGCCGAAGACGAATGACGTGACGAGGCCGCCGGTGATCGCCGCGCCCCCGACTTCACTGAGCAAAGCGTGCCAGTGTTTCAGGATGTCGTGGGCGACGGCGGCGCCAAGCACCGGAATAGCCAGCAGAAAGGAGAAATCCGCGGCAGCGCGTGCATCGAGTCCGCACAATTGGCCGCCGGCAATCGTGGCCATCGAGCGTGAAGTACCCGGAATGAGGGCAAGACACTGGTAGAAACCAACGCGCAGGGCAGTCTGCCAGTCGACGTCTTCCACGGCGTGGCGTGTCGCCCGGCCGCGCATGAGCAGATCGAGGGCGATCATCAGCACACCGCCGACCGCAAGCGCGGCCGCCACCGGCGCCGGAGCGAACAGCAACGCCTTGATCTGTTTGCCAGCAACGAGACCCAGCGCCAGCGCCGGCACGGCCGCGATGCCCAGGTTACTCAGCAAGCGCCGGCCGTGCAGCGGCGAATTCGGTGCACCCGCGGGCATATCGAGCAGGTGCCGCTTCAGCACCGGCAGGTAGTAGCAGATGCAGGCCAGCAAGGCGCCGCCCTGAATGACGATTTCAAAAGCCTTGTCGCCCTCGCCGCCGCCGCCGCCGAGCCAACCATCGACGATGATCAGGTGGCCTGTGGAGGAGACGGGAACGAACTCGGTCAGGCCTTCGACGATGCCTAGAACGATGGCGTGGGCGATCTGCATGCCGCGCATGTTGCCGCGGATCTGGCCGGCCGCAAGATATTGCGGCAAGCCAGATCCGCGACTTCAGGCAACGAAGCAGGAAGGTCCCGCAGAGCTGACGGCGCAGATCGCCTAGAGTTTGCGGGCATTGCGCGCGAGGTAGTCGGCCACGCCCTCGCTGCTGCCCTTCATGCCCGGCTTGCCCTGCTGCCAACCGGCTGGGCAGACCTCGCCATGTTCTTCGGTGAACTGCAGCGCGTCGATCGTGCGCAGCATTTCGTCGATGTTGCGGCCAAGCGACAGGTTGTTGACCACCTGGTGCTGCACGGTGCCGTTCTTGTCGATGAGGAAGCTGGCGCGCAGCGCCTTGGCGTTGTCAATCAGCACATCATAGTCGCGGGCGATGTCCTTGGTGATGTCCGCCAGCAACGGGTAGCGCACTTCGCCGATGCCGCCGTCCTTGACCTTGGTGTTGCGCCAGGCCCAGTGGCTGAACTTGGAGTCGATCGAGCAGCCGAGCACTTGAACGCCGCGCTTCTCGAACTCCTCGATGCGGTGATCGAATGCGATGATCTCGGTCGGGCACACGAAGGTGAAGTCAAAAGGGTAGAAGAACAGGACGACGTACTTCTTTCCCTTGAAATCCGACAGGCTGATCTTGCCAAAGCTGCCGTCTGCGAGGGCTGCTTCCGCGGTGAAGTCGGGGGCTGGCTTGTTGACGAGAACGCTCATGGTTGTCTCCTTTGGGGCAGTGGTGGCGGCGCACGTCGCGCCTGAAGGTGATCCGGCCCTTGAGGGGCGTAGCGCGAAGTGCCGTTGGGGCAGGGTGCGCGGTAAAGGTCAAGCGGGGCCGATGTCATCCCCATGTAAGGCTTCCCCGCGCCGCGCGCAAGGCCTGTCCCCCCGAGATTTTTCGCGGGCGCGGCCATCCCCAGCCCTTCGCCCCCCAATGTGGATGTGCAGATGCCCTGGCGCGGCGACAGCCAAGCGCGCACGCAGAGCCAGTCGCAAGGCTGCAATCGATTCCCTCGCCGTGTCAATGGATTGGCGAGTCGGCCGAGAACGGCACAGCAAGAGGCTCAACGGCTCGGCCAATCCCGCAGCGATCTCGATGATCTGCAACCTGTTGATTCGCGATCGTTTCCACCCCAGCACGAAGATCCATCGTCCCCGCGCGAAGTTGGCGCGCGATCACCGGCCTGTGATTTTCTGGACAGCAGATCGTCTCCCCTGACACTGCCCTCGGCCCAAGAGATCGGCCGAGGTGACCATGACGATTGCTCTTCCGCGCCGCGTCCAACCGGCCAACCTGTCTGTGCCGGTCAAGCCCGATCTGCGCCTCGTGCCCGCGCAGCCGAACGAAAGGGCGCAACCCTTTCTGAAGTGGGTCGGCGGCAAGACCAAACTTTTGTCGCAACTTGACGGATTGATGCCGCGCGGGCCGCTGCGCTATGCGGAGCCGTTTGTCGGCGGTGGTGCGGTCTTTTACTGGCTGTGGTCGCAGGGGCGTCTCGATGCTGCGCTGCTTTGCGATCTGAGCCCAGACGTCGTGGCCGCCTGCCAGGCTGTGCGCGACGAGCCAGAAGCGCTGCTGCAAGCCTTGGAGCGGCACGAACAGGCCTATATGCGCTGCGACGAGGAAGGCCGCGCTGCCTACTTCTACGCGGTGCGCGAGCGCCATCCTGCCGACCATGCCCTGGATTGCGTCGCGCGGGCCGCACGCATGATCTTCCTGAACCGGACATGCTTCAATGGTCTGTGGCGCGAAAACAGCCGCGGTCGCTTCAATTCGCCGCACGGCCGCTACCCCGCACCCAGGATCGTCCAGGAAGAAAAGGTCCGTGCCGCACATGGGGCGTTGCAGGGCGCCGAGATCCGCCGCGCCGACTTCCGCGCACTGCCGGACCTCGTCCGGGAACGCGACCTCGATTTCGTCTACCTCGACCCGCCCTATCATCCGGTCAGCGTGACTTCGTCGTTCAATGCCTACTCTGGCGGCAGCTTCTCGGCGCGGTCTCAAGCCGAACTCGCGGATGTGTGCCGTCAACTCGACGCCATGAACGTGCGATTCCTGCTCTCGAACAGCGACTGCGACCTCATCCGTGGCCTGTACCGCGGTTTTCGCATCGACACCGTGCTGGCGCCGCGCTCTGTTAACGCGCGCGGCAGCGGCCGCGGCGACGTCGGCGAGGTCGCAATCAGCAACCGCCGCCCCGGATTGGCTTGGTAGTCTGGCTACTTCAGCTGCCTGGCCATGTTCTCGGTCGCGGGTCTCTGCGCCGGGCTCGACTGCGCCGACCACACGGCGGCAAAAGACCAGTGGCTCGGCGGCTCCGGCTTGCAAGTCGTCGTCACGACGCGCCGGTTATCGAGCAGCACGACATCCAGGTTTGTTTCCCCATTCCACAATTGCACGCGTGCGCCAGGCGGCACGAGGCGCAGAGGCTGGCGGTTCGCCTTGCGTGGTCCCGGCTCCTCGCCCAAGGCGAGCTGGTTGTGTGCCACAGACAGATAGCATTGACCTTCAAGCTGTTGCGCCGTCTGGTAGGCCAGCACATCGGTCTGCTGTATCGCGGTAAGTTGCGGTGGCAGGCGGACTTGCGGCACCACGCCGTCGACGCTCACCGCGGCGAGAATCTGACGGCGCTGGCCAAACGACCCCGGCCGCATGCCGGTGAGCACGAGGCCCACGGCCGCAGCCCGTTCCGCCGAGCCGCCGCGCCGGAACACGGCGACGTGAACCGTCTCGCCGGGCAGCGGCGGCAGCGCACGCTTTGCCCCGATCCTGTAGTGCAGCATCAGCTTCTCGCCACTGTCGAGAGCAAATTCGACGTTGTGGTCGGCACCGGGGCGCCGGCCGCGATCGGTCTGCTTGACCACCGCGTCGAACTCCAGCGTCGTGACCGAAGCGCCCGCGGCCATGGGTAGGGCCGGCTCGAACATCAGCAGCGGGTCGCCGTCGGCCTCCAACCAGAACGCCGTCGTGGTCTGGGTCTGCGTGGGCCCGCAGGCAGCCGCGAGCACGACCAGCGCGAAGAACGGCAGCAGCCTCGGGCAGATGGGAGAGTGCATGCGTACACGCTAGCACGTCCCGAAGCCGCAGCGAAGTGGCTTGCCTCCGCCGCGCGCTCCGGCGTACACTCTCGCGCCGCCCGCAACGCTTGGAGGCGGATCGAGGAGTTCCCATGGCGTTTTTTGGCAAAAAGCCGCTCAAGACCATCACCCCGCTTGAGACCGCGCGAAGCGTCGAAGCCGTGTTCGAGACCAGCCTCGGCACCATCCGCGCCCGGCTCTTTGTCGACAAGGCGCCCAACACAGTGACCAACTTCGTGCAACTCGCCGAGGGCACGACGTCGTGGAAGAACCCGGCGACGGGAGCCATGGAAAATCGCCCGTTCTACGATGGGTTGCCGTTTCACCGCGTCATCCCCGGCTTCATGATCCAAGGCGGTTGTCCCAAAGGCGACGGCACCGGCGGTCCCGGCTACGATTTTGCCGACGAATTCCATCCCAGTTTGCGCCACGGCCGCGCTGGCGTGCTGTCGATGGCCAACGCTGGCCCGCATACCAATGGCAGCCAGTTCTTCATCACCTGCGACGCCACGCCGCACCTGGACAACAAGCACTCGGTGTTTGGTGAAGTGATCGAAGGCCTTGATATCGTGCAGAAAATCGCCAATACGCCGCGTGATCGCAACGATCGGCCGCGCAAGCCGGTGATGCTGGATTCCGTCAAGATCATCCGCGGTTGATTTCGCGCCTGGAGGAGCATGTCCCAGCGTACCGCCTTGTGGCTGTGCGGTGTCCTGATCGCGCCGACTGTCGGTGCATGCACGGAACCTGTTGACTGCACTGCACAACCGGAGCGGTGCCCTGGCGTGGTCCGTGCTCCGCACCTGGCGCCCGTTGCGTTGACGCCGCGATCCGAGGCGGCTCCGTCCGCGCAACCTGCGCTTGCCGCGCCCGCCAAGCCGGCCACGGCGCCGCCAACTCTGCCGCTGCGTGTGGCCGCTCGCGGGGGGCAGCGCGACATCGATCTCGGCAGCGATCCGGCGGCAGCAGTGCGCGCCGCGCGCCGCGCACCGGGAACGCTGGACGCCCAACAGGCAGCCGATCGCATGCTGATCCTGTCGGTTCGCAAGGCTGCAGTTGACCACGATTTTGCCGCGCTCAAGCTGCTCATGAGTGAACGGCTCGCAGGCGCCATCGAGCCGATGCTCGACAAGCAAGGTGAACGGTTCTGGAAGCATGTCGGCCGCTATGCCGAGGCAGCGGAACACGGCTTCACGACGAGCGACGAAGCGGGCGACGGCAGCGGTCTGCGGCGCATGATCGTCAAGTTGCCCAGTGGCGAGGAACTCAAGCCGATCCTGCAGAAGACGCCAGATGGCTGGAAATTCGATAGGTTCTGAGGCATTGCAGCGCGCAGCCAAAGGCGGCGCCGAGGTGAACCATGAAGCGTAGCCTGATCTTGACCACCGCGCGCCTTGGGCTCGCCGGAGTTGCTGTTCTTGCGATGATCACTGGTTGCAGGAAGTCGCCCGCGCCGGGTGCGGCCAAGCCAGCGCCAACTGCCGCGCCCGCCGCCAAGGCGCCTGCTGCCGCCCCGGCGGCGGCACCGGCCGATGCGGCACAAGCGGCTGTGAAGGCTCCGGAAAACGACCCGCTCAAGAACGGCTGGAACTTGCCGCCGCGCGGCACCAGCGCCAAGGAAGGCGACCGCGCCTACGTCCTGACCCAAGGCAAGGATCGCAGCTACGGCAGCACCACCGCGGTCTACCACCTCTTTGCCCACGATATCGGCGAGATCAGAGGCGATGTCGTCACGGTCAAGGAACTGGGCGGCGGTTCGTTCAAGATTACCGGATTGTTCCTGATTCCCGCGGGCATGACGAACGCTTCCGACTTGAAGGTCGGCGACATGGTGCTCGCTGAATGGGCGTCCTCGCTCAAGCACGCGATGGTGACCAAGATCGACGGAGACAAGATCACGGTGCGCTACGTGGACTTGCCGGACTCCTGGGGCGATGACAAGGTTGTCGCACAAAAGACGGCGCGTGAAGTGACCAAACAGAAAGAAGGCCTGCAGCCAGGCAGCTTTGCGATCGCGATGGACGAGGGCAAGGCGCGCGAGGTGCTGCTCGTGTCGGAAAGTGGCGACAACTGGCTGGTGCGGCGTTTCGAAGGGCGTGTCGCGGTGTTCCCGACAAAGGATCTCAAGCCGTTGCCGCTCAAGCCTGCGCTCAAGGCGGGACAGACCGTGCTCGTGCCGTGGGTGGGCATGATGTACAAGGGCAAGATCAAGAAGGTGACTGGCACACGCGTCGAGACATTGGTCGAGGGCATCGCGACCAAGGACCCGATTGTGACGTCGCTGGGCCAGGTTGCCACGGACGTGCCCAAAGATGCCGCGCCTGCTGCGGCGGCCGAGCCCAAGCAGGGCAAGAAGTAGGCGCCGCCGCCCTTGACCTCCGGCGCGCAACAGCGGCAATGGAGGTGCGCCGGGTTTCCTCCCCAGTTTCGGCTAGTTCACACCCACACCATTGGGAACCTCCCGCGCCGGGTGCAGCGGCACACGCCTGCCTTGCGCATCCGCCGCCACCAGCAACATGCCGCGGCTTTCCAGGCCCATCATGAGGCGCGGCGGCAGGTTGGCGATGACCAGCACCTGCTTGCCCAGCAAGTCGGCGGGCACCACCGTCTCGGCGATGCCACTGAGGATCTGCCGCGCCTGGCCTTCGCCCAGATCGACCTGCAGCTTCAGCAGTTTCTTGGACTTCGGAATCGGTTCGGCTTGGAGCACGACGCCAACGCGCAGGTCAATCTTGCCAAAGGTGTCGATGTCGACGTCGGGGAGCATGGGTGCCGAATCTCCGGCTGCGGTCGCGGCTGCGGTTCCGGTCCCGGTCCCGGTTGCGGCTGCGGTTGGTGCGTGTTCCTCCGGCTTCCACTCGAACTTCGGAAAGAGCGGCGGTCCTTCCTGAACCGTCGCCCCGCCTTCCAGATCGCCCCAATGCAGCCCGGCAAGCGGCTTGAGGCCATGGGACCAGCCGATGCGCCGCAAGATCTCCAGACTCGCCCGCGGCAGGGCCGGTGACAACAAATGTGCTGCAAAACGAATACCTTCGAGCACGTGGTACAGCGTGAGTGCCGCCGCGTCCTTGTCCTCGCGTACCGTCTTGAACGGCGCATCGGAGGTCAGCACGCCATTGAGCATGCGCACCAGGATCATGCCGATCTCCAACGACTGCTGAAGCTTGAAAGGACGCGACTGCGTTCGCGTGTCCGGCTCGGTCAGATCGCTGCCTGACACCCACGCGGCACCGCGGGGAATCCACTCCCCATACGTGATGGCGTCTTGGAGCGCCGCACTTGGCTGCCGACTTGGCTTGTCGGGAACCTTGCCATCAAATGACTTGAGGCACAGAGCCAGAACCCGCTGTACGAGATTCCCTAGATCATTCGCTAGTTCCGCGTTGTTGCGCCGTACCAGTGCCTCCTCCGAGAAGTTCGCGTCCTGGCCGACTGGCATCTCGCGCAACAGGAACCAGCGCAGCACTTCAGCGCCATACTTGTCCTTGAGCGACAGGGGGCTGACGACATTACCTAGCGATTTCGACATCTTGGTGTCATCGATCAACCACCAGCCTGTGGCCACCAAGGTGCGCGGAATCGGCAGACCGAGGGCCATCAGCATCGTCGGCCAGTACACCGCGTGCGTGGTCAGGATGTCCTTGCCGAGAAAGTGCGTGACCGACGGCCACCACGTCTGGAACGCCGTCTGCCCGTCGTGGGCGGGCGCCGCGCGGTTGCCCGCGCCGGGCGGATCCGCACCCAGCCCACCCACCGCCGTCACATAGTTCAGCAGCGCGTCGAACCACACGTACGTCACGAAATCGCGGTCGAAAGGCAGCTCGATGCCCCACTTCAGCCTTTCCTTGGGCCGCGAGATGCACAGATCCTGCAGCGGCTGGCGCAGAAAACCCAGGACCTCGTTGCCCCGTCCCGCAGGCAGGATTTCCAGGATCTCGCGCTGCGGATCAATGGACTGCTCGGCAGGCAGACGCGGCTGCAGGCCTCTCTCGATAGCGTTGATCAAGCGCTGCTGGTAGCGGCTCATCAGGAAGAAGTAGTTCTTTTCCTTGAGGCGCACGACGGGCAGGCCGGTGTCGGGGCACTTGCCGTCGACCAACTCCTTCTCCGTCCAAAACCGCTCCGCCGCAGTGGAATACCAGCCTTCGAATTCGCGCGCGACGATGAGACCCGCGTCCCACAGTTGCTGCAAGGCGCGCTGCACGACCACCTTGTGGCGCGGCTCGGTCGTGCGAATGAACTGATCGGGATCGCAACCCAGTTCTGGCCACAAGTTCTTGAAAGCGGCGTGCAATTCGTCGACGTGCGCCTGGGGCTCGATGCCGCGCTTGTGTGCTGCCTGTTCCACCTTCTGGCCGTGCTCGTCCGTGCCGGTGACGAAGTAGGTTCGGCGACCGCACAGCGCCTGATAGCGCCGCGCCGCATCCGCCAGGACGGTGCAGTAGGCATGACCGATGTGTGGGCGATCATTCACGTAGTAAATGGGCGTGGTGACATAGAAGCGGTCGGTCATGGGGGCGTTGCCTCGCTTGTTGGGATGCGTGGCCGTATAGCATGGAGCGGGCCCTTGCGGAACCGTGGGCCGAGCGCGGGCCTGACAAGCGCCGTCCTTCCTGCTATCAGTGCCGCCGCATGAATGGCACCCCCGACCTGCAGCGCGAACTCGAAGCCTTTCACGCGGGCCAGGGCTTTCGCGTCTGGCAGATTCTCGGCGCTTGGCCACGGCGCGAAGGTTCGCAAGATGGCTGGCATTTTGCCGTCTGGGCCCCGAATGCGTCCGCCATCGGCCTGATCGGCGATTTCAACAGCTGGCACGCCACTCCGATGACCTGCACAGGGGACATCTGGGTCGCATTTGTCGCCGGCGCCCGGGCCGGGCAGGCATACAAGTTCCAGATCACGCAGCACAATGGTCAGGTCCAGGACAAGGCCGACCCCTATGCGCGCCAGGCCGAGTTGCGTCCCCACACGGCTTCGCGCCTGCCGCAGCCGCAGCGCCACCGCTGGCGCGACAAGAAGTGGCTGCAGGAAAGGCAGCAACGTCAACAGGGTTCGGCGCCGGTCAGCATCTACGAGTTGCACCTCGGTTCCTGGCGCAAACCGGATGGCCAGACGCCGTCCTACCGCGCCATCGCGCAGCCGCTCGCAGATCACGTGACCCGTCTCGGCTTTACGCATGTCGAACTGCTGCCGCTTTGTGAATATCCTTACGATCCGTCTTGGGGGTATCAGGTCACCGGCTACTTCGCGCCGACATCGCGGTACGGTGATCCAGACGATTTGCGCTTTTTTGTCGATACCTTGCATCGCGCCGGCATCGGCGTACTGGTCGACTGGGTGCCTGCCCACTTTCCGCGCGACGGCCATGGATTGGGTCGTTTCGACGGTGCGGCGCTGTTCGAGCATCCCGATCCGCGCCGCGGCGAACACCCGGATTGGGGCACGTTCATCTTCGATTACGGCCGTCCCGAAGTGCGGTCCTTCTTGTTGGCCAGTGCCCACTATTGGATGGATCAGTTTCATCTCGACGGCTTTCGTGTCGATGCGGTCGCGTCGATGCTCTACCTTGACTACTCGCGCAACCACGGAGATTGGCTGCCGAACATCCATGGCGGCAACTGGAACCTGGAAGCCATCTCTCTGCTTCAGGATTTCAACGAGATGGTGCACTTCCACTTCCCTGGCGCGCTGACGATCGCAGAAGAGTCGACAGCCTTTCCGGGCGTCACGCGGCCCCGCGAGCAGGGAGGCCTAGGCTTTTCGTACAAGTGGAACATGGGCTGGATGCACGACACCCTCAAGTACCTGCGCGAGGATCCGGTGCACCGCTCTTATCATCATGATACAATTACGTTTTCCAGTCTCTATCACTACAGTGAGGCCTTCGCGCTGCCGCTGTCCCATGACGAGGTCGTGCACGGCAAAGGGTCGCTGCTGCGCAAGATGGGCGGTCCCTGGTTTGACGGCTTGCCACAATTGCGGCTGCTCTATGGCTACCAGTGGGCGCATCCTGGGCGCAAGTTGCTGTTCATGGGTCAAGAGTTCGGCCAGGAACGCGAGTGGGACTTCGACCGCGAGCTCGATTGGCACCTGTGCCAGGATCCGGCGCGCCAGGGTCTGCTGCGTTGGATTGGCGCCTTGAACGAATTGTACCGCAGCCATCCCGCGTTGCACCTCGGCGATGGCGACGGCAGCGGCTTTTGCTGGGTGGACGGCAGCGATGCCGCTGATTCCATTCTGGTCTGGTCGCGTCTCGGTGGCGGCCGCGAGGTCGTGGTCGTGCTGCACTTCACGCCGGTGCAGCGGACCAGCCAGTACCTTCCGATGCCGGCAACGGGGACTTGGAAGGTGATATTGTCTAGTGATCTAGAGATGTTCGGTGGGGCTGGCCAACACATGCCTGAGCCAGTCGAGGCGGCAGAGCAGTGGGGCCGACCGATGATTTGCGTCGATCTCGCGGGTTATGCGGTCCTCGCGCTGGAGCGCGCATGAAGGGCGCAGCGCCTGCATTCGTGCCGGGTTGGCATCCCGTCGCGGGGACGTTTGGACTACTGGCACCGCGCGCCGATGCGGTCGAGTTGCTGCTGTCGAGTCATCCAGAGCGCGGCGTCGAGCGAACCGTGGCGATGCGACCTGTGCCGCTCGAGGGGCCGGGCCGCTGGCAGGTCGTTGAGAAGAATCATTTACGATATTACCGCTTTCGCGTGCATCAGGCCGGGCAGAGTGCCGACATCGCGGACCCGCGCGCCCGAGCGGTGGCGCGGCAGTTCGTCGTCGGTCATCCGACCTGGGCCGTCGCCCAAGAGACGCCGTTTGATTGGCAAGGGGATGTGCGACCTGGCACGGATGTCGCGCATGCCGTCATCGAAGAGATTCATGTGCGTGACTTTACGATTCATTCCAGCGCGCGCGCGCGGCATCCCGGCACCTACCTGGGTGTAAGCGATGCCGACCCGGGGGTCGTCGGCGGCCTGAGCGCACTGCGCGATCTTGGCGTCAATACAGTAGAATTGATGCCGGTTGCCGCGTTTCCGTACTTGGAGCCCACCGCACGCGACCCGGCCCTGGCCCATGCCTATGTCAACCCGACTGGCATCAACCACTGGGGCTACATGCCCAGCTTCCTCTTTGCCCCGACGGAGCGCTACGCAACCTTTGGCTGCGACCCCAAACCGGGCGAATGGATCGGCGTGCAAGCCGATGGAAGTTTTCGCGATCCTGGTGTCGAACTCAAGGAGATGGTGCGCCAGCTCCACCGCGCCGGCATCGCCGTCGTGCTCGATGTCGTGCTCAACCACATTTCGACCGAAGACAACAACCCATTGTTTCAGTTGGATCCCGGCACCTGGCTGTGCCGCATGCCGGACGGTTCGCTGCGATCCGACAGCGGCTGTGGCAACGACCTCGATACGCGCGACCTCGACATGCGCGCGCTCTGTGTCGACGCGATCCGCCACTGGATGCGCGAGTACCATGTGGATGGATTCAGGCTCGATCTCGCAGCGTTGATCGACGACGACACCCTCATCGCCATCCGCGCAGCCACGACGCAACTCTACCCGCGCGCCATCCTGATTTCGGAGCCGTGGAGCCTGGCCGGCTACCGTTTGGCCGGCATCGCCGATCTCGGCCACACCGTGTGGAACGATCGATTCCGCAATGGTCTGAAGGGGTATGACCCGCAATGGGGCAAAGGCTTCGTTTTCGGTGCATGGCAGGGCGGTGCCACGCGTGCCGAGGTTGCAGCCCTGCTCACCGGCTGGGAGCGCCAGCTCGGCGGCGGTGTCGGTCTGTCGCACCTGTCTCTCAACTATCTTGAATCACACGATAATTACACGCTCGGCGACTTCATCCGTCTGGCCCTTGGCGAGAACAGGCGCGATCAGAAGGTCGGGCGATCCGATGTCGCGCTGGTCACGCCGCAGGCCTTGCGCCTGCACAAACTGGCCGCTGCCGCTCTGCTGCTGTCGCGTGGTTCCGTCATGATCGCGCAGGGTCAGGAGTGGGGTCGCGCCAAAGTGCAGGCCGGCGGCCGCCGCGGCCACTTGGACGGCAACAGCTACAACCGCGATGACGCGACCAACCACCTCGACTGGCGCGAGCGCGCCCGCAATGTGGCGCTGGTCGATCACTACCGGCGCCTCATCCAACTGCGCAAGGAGTGGCTGCTGCCGGCCTTTGCAGGCGATGGTGTGGTGCACGTCTTGGCGGGAAGCCGTGAATTTGCGCTTGGGTACACGGTCCTGGGCCCGCGCGGTCGCATCGCAGTGCTACTCAATGCGACACCGGATGCGCCTGCCTGGTTCGATTTGCCAGGTGGGGCATGGTGGCTGCTGCATGGCGCGCAGGATGGCCAGATCGTGCCCGTGCAAGGCGGCGTCGCGGTGTGTGTCGCCAGAACTGCCGCGGTCGTGCTCTATTGCGCCTGATCCGGACGGTGGGCGCAAGAATTCGCTGGTGGGCCAGCTGGGCTTTCCAGACCCGCGATTGCCGTGTACAACGGCGCATGTGAAGAGTGGGATGGCAAGGGGGGATCGGGGGACAGATGGGCATCGGCACAGGACGGCAGACCATGACAAAACTGCGCGCAACCTGGCTCGCGGGCATGCTTGCCTTGACGGGAATCGCTTGTGGAGGCGCAGCCTTGCACAAGTTCGTCGAGGAGGGCAGTGCCAGTCACACGACGGCGTGCCGTACTGCAGCGGCCCAGCATGCGGCCGCCGTGCGCCAGCTCGACTACCTGCCGCCGCGCTTGAAGGCGGTGAAGTGGGCCGCAGAACTGCCGGAGGAAGCCGACGGCATGATCAAGGAATCCGAGCTAGTCTCGGCACTTCTCGATGGGCGTGCGCACTTCGCCTTTGTCCAGGCGCGCGGTGGCGTGGGCAAGACCGAACTCAGCAAGGCGATCGTCGCCCAGACCTGCAGCGCGATCCCGGCCTTTCGCGTCGATCTGAAAGAGGCTTTCAGTGGCACCGACGCGTCACATGGCCAGAACCGGATCGTCAAGGCGCTGTCGGAAACGCTCGAACTGCAAGGTGGCTCAGAAGCAAGGAAAAAGCTGGTCGACCTGCTGCCGGATCACCGCTGGATCCTGCTGCTGGACTCGCTGGACGAGACGCAGGGCGATCGCAGCGAGATCCTGTCGGCGATCGCCGACATGCGGGCCAGGCACCCGCAAGCGGTGATCGTCGTCTTTGGTCGTCCGGCGATTTTTGAGCCGTTCTACGGGCTTTCCGGGTTCGATGCCGTGTTGGAGCTGCCGCCCCTCGACTGCGGCCGTGCGCGATCCAGCCTCGTGCGCCTGGCCGACGACGACGTCGAGCGCGACCGCATGACCTCGTTCATCAAGACCTGGAACATGGAGAGCCAGAGCCTGATCGGCCAGCAGTGCTACTACCCCTATCTGTCGACCTACCGCGACATCCAGGTCGTGCAGCGCATGGCCAAAACATTCAATCCCGACACGGAGATGGGCGGGCTGCAGGCGAACCTGACGCAGGTGCACGAGGCGGTGCTGGCGGAGCGATTGGAGAAGGAACTGGCGCAGATGAAATGGACCGGTGAGCAGGCCCTGCAGGCTGTCGACGCCATGGTACGCAACGGCGCCCAGGCCGAGGGTGAGTGGAACCTCGTGTTCACGATCAACCGCTGCCTCGGCTCGTTGCCAGGGGGCGATCAGCCGCCAAACCGCGAAGTGTGCGAGAAGATATTTCAATCGGTGCTGTTCGAGAAGATCGGCGGCACAGGCGAAGGCACCAAGAACGCGACAGAGTGGAAATTCGGTCATCAGACGGTGGCGGATCTGTTCGTCGCGCGCTGGATGGACGCCGAATTGGCCAAGACCCCGGATCGCTGCGATCTCTTGGATGCGCACGTGGACATGATCGGCGGCAAGGATATCGCCGGCTATCTGGTCGGCCGGCCGAACGGCGCGCGTTGTCTCGCGCATGTCGCACACGCGTTGTGCAAGGTCTCGGGCGGATTTCAGAAGAGTCACGTGACCTTGCTGTACAAGGGCCTTCCCCTCGGCGCGCAGCGAGGGCTCCTGGTCAAGGCGGCCAAGGAGCAAGAAGCCAGCCACGGCGCCGAGCCGTGTGCCACGCAGATCCTCGGCGCGCTGTAGGCGCCGCGCACCGGAGCAAAGCCATGATCCGTTTGCGCTCTTGTGTACTGTTCGTCGTCGTGCCCGCGGCGCTTGGCTTGGGCCCGGCGGCCGCGTTGGCACAGCCAGGCGATGCTGCACGGCAGCCTGAGCAGGCGCCGCCGCCCAAGGCTCCGCCTGCGCCGGCAGCGGCCGTGCCGCCGACGGCACCGGATGAGCCCGTGCCGGCTCCGACTCCCGCCCCAACTCCGTCTCCAGTTCCAGAGGCAGCACCGGTTGCGATTCCGCCAACGGAAACCGCCCCGGCGCCTGCCGCGGCCAAGCCAGAAACACCTGATCCTGTCAAACCTTCTGAAGAGCCGGCTGCGAAACAGAAGAGTGGTCGCTTCATCGAAGGCGAACTGGCCAACGTCGGCGCCATCGGCCTTGTGCCTTGGGAAAATCAGGTCGGTGTCGTCATCGGTCCCGAGCGCATCGGCGACATCTACTACGCGTCGATCACGCCGAGCATCAACTACACGACAGAGCTGGGCAATCGGCCGCTGGCGATGACGTTCGGCATTCCGATTCGCCTGGAACTCAACGACACGCGCCCGAGCACCAAGAGCGACCCGCATGGCTGGAGCCACATCGGCCGCATCCGCCCGCAGGACTGGGATCAAGTCAGCGATTTTGCTCAATTTATTCGCGGCATCCAGTATGGCGGCAAGGAAGAGCATGTCTACCTGGACATCAATGCGTTCAAGGCGAGTTCCATCGGCCATGGCACGATCCTCAAGCGCTACAACCCGAATCTCAATCTGAATTCGCGGCAGGTGAGTGCGCAGTTGGACGCATTCGGCGACTATGGCGGCATCGAGACCTACATCAACAACGTCACAGGTCCCAACGTCCTGGGTGGATTGGTGTTTGCCAAACCCCTGAGCTTCATCGACAGCAGCAACTACGCGATGCGCTCGTTTTCCCTCGGCGCGACGATCGCGGCGGACATCGATGCACCTTTGCGCAACAAACTCGACTACAGCGACGTCGACAAGGACGGCCGCCGCGCCAATGAGTTCCTGATCAACCAAAAGACGTTTCAGCCTCGCTACATCCCAAGCACTGTCGTAGCCTATGGCGCCGACGCGGAGGTCAAGCTGGTCGACACCGGCGAGATCGATTGGAAGACCTACGTCGATTACTCGGTGCTGGCGTCGGGACTGCCGACCGATACCAAGCAGAACCTCTGGAGCAACGTGCCGACGCGCGGCCTGCAGTCGGGCGGTCTGACGTGGGGACACCTCTTGCGTCTCAATATCGGCGAAAACACGAAGCATGCGTTGCGGGTGCGCGCCGAGGTGCGCCGCTATGACCGCAACTACCTGCCCAGCTACTTTGACGTGATGTACGAGATCCAGCGGGTGCAGTACGCGATCGGCAGTCGGACAGCCAATCCGAATGGCACGAAATTGCAGCAGATTCTTGGCCGCAATCCGGACGGAGGCAAGGTCTTCGGGCTCTACTTCGAGGCCAGTTGGAAGATCGAGGAACTGTTTGCCGTCGCCGTGGCCGTCGAGACCAACGACACCATGCCCGACAACAACTTCTTCATCCACCTGGAAGTGCCGCGTTACAAGAACTTCCAATTCCTGGCAACCTTGCACCGGCGCTCGGTCGACACCGCGGGCGGTTTGTTTGCCTTCAAAGCCACCAACCGTGACATCCTCATCGTCAAGGGCCGCTACCGGCTCACCGACAATATCCACATCAATGCCGAGGCCTTGACGCCCTACGGCATCGGCCCGGACAGCTTCTTCGCCAATACCCTCGACTTCAACGTCAACGCCGAGTTCGGCTTCGGCTACGGGAGCAACAAGCGATGAAATCGATTGCGCTTCTGCTGGGCCTTGTGCTTCTGACACCCGCCTGCGGATTGGTCGAAGCAGCAGGCGATATCACCGTCGGCGAAGGGCAGGTGCCGCGGCTGACGTTCGATCTCCAGTGGCCCAAGGTCGACGATCTCGTCGCCGACGCGATCGCCCAGACCCGCGCAGGGCAAGCGGCCGGTTCGATTCCCGGCATGCCAAACTCGTTTAGTTCAGCGACATTGGCGCACCTGCAGGGGCTGATGGCCATCGACGGTGAGTGCCACCGCGTGCTCAACCAGCCAAAAGTTGCGAACAAATCTGGGCAGTTGAAGGACCTGCATGTCGAAGTGGTCGATTGCGGGCATGAAGGGCGCTGCACCGACCTGTGCGGGGACTTCCGCGGCATGAAGCTCGGCGCGCGCGTCAGTTTTGCGCTGCTGGATGAGAAGAACTCCGCGCAGATCCGCGAGGTGCTGGCCAACACGAGCGCCGATGCCATCGTACAGATTCGGATGAATTTCTACCAGTTGCAGTTCTATCAGGTCGAGGGCGACAAGAACATCAACGTCACGCCGTTCTTCAAGGACTTCCAGTTCGGCGTCGCGGTGCCGGGAGGCAAGGACACGCCGGTCGTGCAAGCGGAGTACCTCAACACGATCCGGCCGACGGATCCGCAACGCTTTGAAATTCCATCTGGATCTGACACGGTCCAGAAGATCAAGCAAGCGGTCGTGGCCGGCAAGCCGGTGTGGGTCGAAGTCTACCTGCGGATGCAAGTCGCGCAGCGCGATCTCTACACCGTGCGGTTGGGGGGCGGTGGCATCAAAATCGATCTGCAACCGGAATTCGTCGTGAGTGCGGTCAAGGCGATCAAGGGGCAGTTGTGAACAGCATCGACAGCCAAGGAGATCGTGCCATGCGGAATGCCGGCCGACGCCCAAGCGGATGGATCTTTAGCATTGTCGCTGTAGCTGCGGTGTCTTGCGCCGTGGGCTGCTCCTCGTCGTTCGACCACCCCGTCCACAAGGCGGATGCGGGCAGCACGGATGTGGCGGCACCGCTCTACGCCGGCGGCGGCGTGAGTGCAGTGTGTCAACACGATGAGGACTGTCGCAAAGGCCTGTCATGCGTCGGATTGACCTGCAAGCCCACCGGCAAGACCGCGGAGAACGGCGCGTGCCTGCTGACAGCCGAGTGCGCCGCCGGATTGCAGTGCGGCTGGGCAGGGTTCTGCAAACCGGCCGGCGCTGCGCCCCAGGGCGCGGAATGCTCGTCCTCCAGCGGCTGCAACGCCGGATTGTACTGCAACCTCATCGGTTTGTCGGGAACCTGCCAGTCTGTCAGCGCGACGGCCTCCGACATCGGCGGCGCGTGCAAGGGCCAGGGCGATTGCCTGGGCGGCCTGACCTGCTCGCCCACGCGCCACGCGTGCGTGGCGGGCAGCCTGACCCTCAATCCGGACTTGTATCCAGGCGTCGAGTGCTACGACGACGCAGAGGCCAAGCTGCCGTTTCAGGCTCAGGTTGTCGTGCCGCGTGCCGGTGTGAAAGCGGACTTCTATAGCCTGCCGTTTCCAAATGATATTCGGCGATCGGGCAAGACGCTGTTGTTGGAAGATCACCCCTTTCCCGGGCTCGGCCTGGTCGGCATCGATCTCGTCCAGCGCGTGGCGGCGGCGATGAAGGATGGGCTCGGTGGCTGGGGGCTCACGTCGGCATTTTACGTGCGCTTCACGCGTGCCGTGGATCCGGCGACGCTCACGACAACCGGCAACGATCCGACTGTGCGCCTGATCAACCTGTCGACGGGCGACTACGTGCCGGTCGACAAGGACGACATCCACTTCACGCCGGGGCGCAACAAGTACATCTGCGCCAACTGGCTGTATGTCCACGCGCGCTGGTCGCATGTCTTGGCGCCGAACACGCCGTATGCGCTGGTGCTGACCGATGGCATTGGCATTGCGGCCGACCAGAAAGGTGACAAGATCGCGGTGCAATCCGCGGACTTCGCGATGCTGCTGGCGGGTCAGGCACCCAGCGATCCGGCGCTGAAGTCTGCCTGGGACAGCTACCAGAAGCTGCGCGATTGGCTCAAGACCACCGGGTGGCCCGCGTCGAAGGTCATCGCGGCGGCGGTCATGACGACGGGCGATCCTCGGGCCCACACCAAGGACTTGGCGAGCCTCGCGGAAAGCGTGCAAGTTCCGGAGTTTTCCCTGTCGGGGCAGCCCGTGCTCTGCACGAGCGCCACCACGGTTTCGCCTTGTGCGACGCCCGATTGGGCCAAGACGGACAAGGCGATGCTCGGCATGGCCGATCCGCGTGCCTGCTCTGGAAACACGAATGCCGACTTCTACGAGATTCACGCCAAGATTCGCCTGCCGATCTTTCAGTCGGGGTATCCGGGCCAGCGTCCGTACACCCAGGACGGTGGCGGTCTGGCTCTCGACGACGCCGGCAAGCCGAAATTGGTGGACTTCGAGGATGTGTGCGTCGCGCTGACCGTGCCCAAAGAGACCATGCCGCCCGGCGGTTGGCCGCTGGTGGTGTTCGGGCACGGCACGGGCGGTTCGTTCCGCTCCGCCGTTGATTCGATTGCGAATGATGTCTCGCGGATCCTGCCGGAAGGCTGCAAGAACGATAACTGCGCCATTCGCTACGCGACCTTGGCGATCGACCAGCCCATGCACGGGCCGCGTCAGGGCGGCAGCGGCGGCGCCGATCCTGGCCCGCTGTTCTACAACTTCGGCAATCCCCAGGCGTCGCGCGGCAACTTCTACCAGGGCGCCGCGGACAACTTCACGCTCCTGCGGTGGGCCAAGAAATGGTCCAGCAAGCTGCCGGGGCCGGCCGAGCCCGTGCGGTTCGATGCCCAACATTTCGTCTACATGGGGCATTCGCAGGGCGGCACGACCGGCCCGATGGCGCTGCCTTATGCGCAACCGCTTGCCGGTTCGATTCTGTCAGGTGCGGGCGGCTCGCTCGTGTTCGGCCTGCTGGGCAAGAAGCTGCCCTACGATGCCTCGGTCGGTCTGCGCCTCGGCCTGCAGGAGATGGCGCTCGATGCCTTCCATCCGGTGCTGAACTTGCTGCAGACCTACTTCGAGTCGAGTGACCCGCTGATCTACGCACCGCTCTTCTACCAGCAGGCGCCCATTGCTCCGCTGCATGTGCTGCACACCTATGGCATGAACGACAGCTACTGTCCGCCGTCGACGAGCCGGATCCTGGCGGCCGCGACCGGTGGCACGCTGGGCCTGCCAGACCTCGCTGCGAGTCTGCCCAGCTGGTTTGACCTGGTCGCGGATCTATCGATGGCGACAGCGCAATTGCCGCTCGTGGGCAACGTCACTGTGGCGGGCAAGACGGTGACCGGCGTCACGGTCGAGCACACCAACGACAAGAACACGAGCCGCAGCGGCGCACCCTATGATGGCCACTTCGTTGCCTTCAATGATCTGGCGGCGCACCGCCAATGGATACAGTTCCTCGCAGGTTTGGCTACGGGCGCACCGACGGTCGTGAAGTAGCCCCTTGCCGCCTTCGCGTCCAGATGCGAAGTAGCAGGGTCTGAAGTTGCAGCGTCCGCGGACGGCGCAGGTGCGCAGGGACGCCGAGCAGCGCTACGTGGAAGGCGATGACCTCGGCCCACAGCAGCGACAGCATCGAAGTGCCCCGCGAAGGGCAACGCAGCGGCGGATGGCAACGCACCGCGCTGCGGCGGCTTTTTGCGCTCAAGAGCGGCGATCGCGAGGTGCTCGGCCGCGTCGCGCCGCTGTTCGCAGTCGTCACGGCGGCGAGCGTCATCGTCGCGACCTTCACGCGCGCCGTGTTCTTGACCGATCACACCATCGCGATGCTGCCCTACATGTTCCTGGGCTCGGCGATCTTCACCGCGATCGTGTCGATCGGCTATGTGGCTGTCATCGAGAAAGTCTCGCTGGTGCGCCGCTTTGTCGGCCTGCTGCTCGTCGCGGAGACGACGTTCTTTGCCTTGCACCTGCTCTACCCGCTACATCCCAAGGGCATCGCACTGGTCCAACTCGTCTGGTGTACGGGCATTTCGCAACTTCTGCTCATCCAGACCTGGAACATGACCACCGTGCTTGTTCCGGCGCGGCAGGGCAAGCGGCTGTTTCCGGTGCTGGCTGCCGTCTCGACGCTGGGTGCCGCCGCCGGTGGCGGCCTCGTCAGCTTGCTCCTCAAGGTCTTGGATGCACGTCATTTGATGGGCCTGGTGCTGGCCTTGCTGCTGTGGGCTCTGGTGCGGGTCGGCGCCATCGTGCGCTCCCTCTCGGCTGCCGTTGCGGATACCACGATCGAAACCGAACTGATCCATCCGGATCCGAACCGCAGGCCGGTTTCCGAAGGCTTCGTGCAGAGCACGTTGCGCGAGATCGGTCGAGGTTTTCGCAGCATCTTCACCACTCCGCTGCTTGCGCGTCTGGCCCTGCTCGTCTTCCTGCTGCAGGTCGCCTCGCTGATTCTCGATTTCCAGTTCAGTTCCGAGCTCAAGCTGCGCTACTCGCGCGACGCGTTGGCGAATTTCCTTGGCATGTACTACGCCATCGCCAACACCGTCGCCTTCGTCGTTGCGTTGTTCGCCACCAGCCGCATCGTGCGCATCGTGGGCATCGGCATCGCGGTTTCGGCAAGCGCGGTTGCCGTCGGCGCAGGCAGCACGGCCTATTTCCTCCTGGCCTCCGGCGGCCTGGCGGGCGGCTTTTGGATCCTGGTCGGCACGTCGTTCGCGGAACGCATCGGTCAGTTCGCGTTGGCGCGCAACGCCATGCAAGTGCTGGTCATGCCGCTGGAGACCCGCAAGGGTGAGCGCGCCAAGACCTTGATCGACGGCGTCATCTACCGCGTCGCGACGGCTTCGGTGTCGGTGGTGCTGTTGCTCGTGCACCCGACACAGGAGACACTCGCGCTGCTCGCGCCGCCGGCGATCATCGCGTGCTTTTTCGCTGTTATCATCGGACTTTCAATGAATCCGCATTACCGCCGCGCCTTGTTCGAAGGCCTGCGCGCGCGCCGCGTCGACAGCGATGCTGACCCGCAGACGCGCGCCTTGCTCGTGCGCACGGCCATGAACGAGGTGCGGCAGAAGCTGAAATCGTCCGAACCGCGCGATATCATGCAAGCAATTGATATCGTTCGCGAATCGCGGTTGCCGGTGAGCGTCGAGGACCTGATGCCCGTCGCGCGCGGCGACGATCCGGAGGCCGCGCGCCGGGCCCTGGAGGCGATGAACGATCTCGGGCTGCAGCCGGAAAAGCACTTGCTTCTCGGCATGTTGGCAAAGGACAGGGCGCCGCCTGTATTGCGCGAAGTGCTGCGCCTGCTGGGGGCGTACCCGGACAAAGGCATGGCGCCCCTGATCGCGCCATTCCTGCAGCACGGGGACGTGGGCGTGGCGCGGCTTGCCTACATGTGGCTGCGCAACGCCGGTGCGGACGGCTTTCTCGACGAGGCGCAAAAGAGCGTGACCACCGAGATGCGCAGTGAAGTCACCAGTGTACGGGCGCGCGC
>Ga0172370_10001497_pt1 | contig 35357 bp, 32 predicted proteins | sample LakKiv5m_FD_114538 | JGI IMG/M metagenome (GOLD analysis project Ga0172370, IMG submission 114538) | Freshwater microbial communities from Kabuno Bay, South-Kivu, Congo - kab_022012_11.5m | ecosystem: Environmental > Aquatic > Freshwater > Lake | place: Democratic Republic of the Congo...
CCCTCTTCTGATGTCATATTTTTCGAGCTTGTTGTAAAGGGTCTGCCGATCAATATCCAGATCGCGGGCCGCCCGGCTAATATTCCATCCGGCCGCCTCAAGGACCCTCTCGATATGCACTTTCTCCATCATCTTTAAGGACTTGGGGAATGTCTCGGGCCCCGTCTCCTTCCGTGAAAACGGGAGATCGTCCGCCGATATCTCGTTGCCCCGGCCGATCACCAGTGCCCGTTCAATGATATTTTCCAGTTCCCTCACATTTCCGGGCCAGTCATATGCCATCAACTGCTTCATGGCGGAAGGCCCCACCTTTACCTCCTCCCGGTTCATCTCCAGACAGTATTTCCGAACGAATTCATCCGCAAGAAGGGGGATATCGTCCTTCCGTTCTCTCAAAGGAGGGACCTCGATATGGATGACATTGAGACGGTAATAGAGGTCCTCCCGAAACCGCTTTTCCTGAATGGCCTTGGCCAGGTCACGGTTTGTGGCTGCAATAATGCGGACATCCACCTCCATCACCTTCTCACTGCCCAGACGTTGCACCTCCTTTTGCTGCAGCACCCTCAGGAGATCCACCTGGGTCTTGAGGCTCACATCACCGATCTCATCCAGAAAAAGGGTCCCCCTGTGGGCCATCTCAAAACGGCCCTTTTTCGTGTGTTCAGCCCCGGTGAACGCCCCTTTTTCATAACCGAACAGCTCGCTTTCCAGCAGGGAGTCCGGGAGTGCGCCGCAGCTCACGGCGATGAACGGCATAAAACAACGGCTGCTGTTCCCGTGTATTGCCCTGGCGATCAATTCCTTACCCGTGCCGCTCTCCCCGGTAATCAACACGGTTGAATCCGTTGGCGCAACCCGGGAAATCAGCTCAAAAACCTCCTGCATGGCATCGCTTTTCCCGATGATTTCATCAAACTGATAGGTTTCTTCCAGCCTCCTGCGGAGCAGGATGTTCTCCAGGACCAACTCCTTGTGGGTGATGATCTTCTTGATCTGGACCTCCACCTCGTCAGGATCAAAAGGCTTCACCAGATAATCAAAGGCCCCTTGTTTCATGGCCTGGACAGCCGTTTCCACGGTCGCGTAGGCGGTCATCATGAGGACCTCGGCATCGGGTCTTACCTCCTTCAGTTTTTTGAGGGTCTTGAGCCCGTCCATGCCGGGCATCTTCAGGTCGAGCAAGATCACTTCCCACGGCTCTTTCCGGGCCATATCGACGGCTTCCTGTCCGCTGGCGGCCAGGCCGACCCTGTATCCATCCTCTTTCAGCCAGTCATTGAGGCTTTCCCGCATCGGCTGTTCATCGTCAACAACGAGAATACGGGGCATTTTGGGCATAATCTGTTCCTCCATTGCAATCCCGCACCGGGCTTCCGGCGACCCCACATCCAGCCCAGGGGTTGGGAGACTACCGTTGTCTGTTGTTGTGCTGTCCTCCTGGGGATGGGAATATCACTGAGGATCGTTGGATCTCTGGCCCTGTGTGACTGGCATGTCCCCACTCAGGACTCCATCCGTACAACTCCGTTGAAGAGGCCCACCTCAGCAGACAGGAAGCAGGACTCTGAAGGTGCTTCCCTTGCCGACTTCGCTTTCCACCTCTATGGAACCATTGTGGTTGGAGATAATCCCGTAGACCACGGACAGCCCTAAACCAACCCCCTTCCCCTCCTCCTTGGTGGTAAAAAAAGGCTCGAAGATGCTCTTCTGGTCTTCGTCGGAAATCCCGCCACCTGTATCGGAAACAGTGATTTCCAGAAAACCGTCCTTTTCTGCCGGAGCGGCTGAAATCGTCAGGGTGCCCCCGTTATCCATGGCCTCTGAAGCGTTGATGATGAGGTTCAGAAGGGCCTGCTGAATCTGTCTGAAGTCACACCTGATCTGGGGCAAATCGGGCGGCATGGTTACGATCAACCGGATATCTTTGAGCGTCAGGTTGTGAGAGAGCAGATCCAGGGTCCTGCGAATGATCGGCTCTATATCCTGCACCTTGATTTCGATTCGAGTCTGTCTGGAAAAGGCCAGGAGATTCTTGACGATGTCTCCGCATCGCGTCATTTCCGATGACATGGTCTGGAGGTATCGTAAGATATCCTCGATCCTGTCCTGACAGAATCTGCCGCGGTCCACAAGCTTCATCATCAGTTTGACATAGGTGAGCACCGCGGCAATTGGATTGTTGATCTCATGGGCAATTGTGGCGGACAATCTTCCCAATGATGCAAGCTTTTCCGAGCGAATGACCTGTTCCTGGACATCCTTGAGTTCCCGATAGGTTCTGTTGGCACTCTCATAGAGCATGGCATTATGTAGCGCCATGCCAATCTGGTTGCCGATGGCTGTGAGAAAATCCACATAATCTTCTGAAAATGTGAACGGCTCATGGCTGCACGTACACATCACCCCCACAGCTTCTCCTTTTAGTAGAAGGGGAACATAGACCGTAGACTGGACCCCTTCTTCCACAATAGCGTCCACATACGGCTCATCCGCCCGGAGACAATTATCCACGATCCTCGTTTCCCGCGTGAGCACGGTTTTTCCCAGCAGACCATCTCCTACCCGCCGCGACCGCATGAAGCTCTTGTTGATAAAGTTGGGAGAGAACCCCTGGTGAGCCGCCAGGTTGAGAATCTCCCGATTATCATCCAGAAGGTAGATGCGGACACAGTCCGTCCCGAGGATCTCAACCATCTTGTCAATGGTCCTGTTCAGGACGTTGTCCAAATCCAGGCTGCTGTTCACCGTCATTGAAATGGCATTCAAGACGGCAAGACGGAAATTCCTGTTTTCGATCTCCTGCTGCGCGCTCTTTTTGATCGTGACGTCCCGGACTAACATCACGTATCCGGTAATCTGACCGATAATGTCGAGGACCACGCTGGAGGTGATGACGGCGTCAAACGGTCCCCCGTTTTTAGCGGAAATTCGGGTTTCAAATTCCGTTACAAAGCCGTCGCTGAAAAGCTGCCTCTGAAACCGGGAGAGATCATCTCTGTTTTCAAAGAGACCAATGGCCGAGCCTGCCGAACAAAGCTCATCTTTGCCCCTGTATCCCAGGAGTTCGAGGCCTGCCGGGTTGATCTCCAGAATGTCGCCCTTGTGGTCTGTCAGGATCATGGCATCCCATGACCGCTCAAATATGGTTCGATATTTTTCTTCTGATTCTTCCAGTTTTCTCAGTCGCTTGCCGATCATATCCTCCAGTTTGCCGGACACCTTGCTCAATTCTTCCTGCATACGCCGCCTGAGCGTGACATCCGTCGCCGTCACTAAGACATATGCGATCTTCCCCTTCTCATTCAGGACCGGCGTGGACTTGACGAGCATCTGAGCCCGTTGACCATCCTTCCTCACAACGCTCTCCTCGCTTGCGTGCGACCGGCCGTCTCCAAAGGCCTTTTCAACAAGACAGTCGCGGCACGTTTCATTTCTCCCTTTCCATGCCCTGTAACAATAACACCCTTGATTGTTTCCGAATTCATTCATGAAGAGATTGTTGCACATGATAATCTGATGATTCCTGTTGATGGCAATCACATAATCGGTGACGCTCTGGAGGAGGGTCTGATACCTTGATTCTGCCTCCCTTCGATTCTCTTCCGCTAACTGGATCCGTGAGTAGGCCTGTTCTATCTTGCACACAAGATGTTCCAGGTCCAGTGGCTTGGTTAAATAATCAAAGGCGCCTGACCGAATCCCTTCGACCCCGTCCTCTACCGACTCATGACCGGTCAGGAGGATAACCTCGGTTCCCGGATAGTCGGCTTTGATATGCCGGAGCACCTCAATCCCGTCCATGCCGGGCATCTTGACATCCAGGATCACCACGTCCACCGGCGTTTTTTCGAGTATGGAGAGGCACGCCTCCCCGGTTTCCGCCTGTTCAGGAAAGATGCCTCTTTTGGTTAGACGCCTGACAAGAACGTTTCGAAAATTCTCGTCGTCGTCAACAAGAAGGGTGCGGATGTCAGTCATCACAGATACCTCTTATCAGCCTCTCGGTCCTATATTATCCGTCAGCACGGCAGGTTGCGCCGCAGTTCCGGGTAAACTTCGGAATCCCGCTGAACCTGCTCCGTCTCGGCTGCTTTGGCCTTGGGCCACGGTCTGCCTTCAATCTCAACATCTTTCACATCGGCTGCATTGCCCCCGGGCAACTCGTTTAATTACATCACAAAGGAAATCTTCGAGCAAGGAGAATAGGTTTTGAAATATTCCTTGACAAAAAAAAACCTTTTTCTATATAAACTCGACCAGCAAAATATTATAGACTGTTTAACGGCAAAAGACAAAAATAACATGCTTTCAAATAGGTAGGAGTCAAAAATGACAGCAGAAAATGCCCAGAACGTCCGGGGTTCGGTGATGGTCGTCGGCGGCGGCATCGCCGGCATGCAGGCATCCCTGGACTTGGCAGATTCCGGCTTTTTTGTCCATCTGGTGGAAAAAACCCCTGCCATCGGCGGGGTCATGTCTCAACTGGATAAGACCTTCCCCACCAACGATTGCGCCATGTGAATCATCTCGCCTAAGCTGGTCGAGGTCGGCCGGCACATCAATATTCAACTCCACACATGTTCTCAAATTGAAGCGATCGACGGCGAAAAGGGCAACTTTGCTGTAACGTTGCGTAAAACCCCCCGTTTTATTGATTCCGATGCATGCACTGCCTGCGGGGATTGCGCAGAGGCCTGTCCCGTTGTCAGACCCAGCGAGTACGACATGGAGCTGGCAAACCGCAAGGCCACATATAAGCCATACGCCCAGGCCATTCCCGGGGCCTTCGCCATCGAGAAACTGGATAAGGCCCCATGCAGGATGGCCTGCCCGGCCAACCTGAATGTGCAGGGCTATGTGCAGATGGTCAAGGCGGGCAAGTACAGGGAGGCCATTGAAATCATTATGCGGGACCTGCCGTTGCCCGGAATTCTGGGGCGCGTCTGCCCCCATCCCTGCGAAAAGAGCTGCCGGCGGCTTGAAGTGGATGAGGCCATTTCCATCCGCGAACTCAAGCGGGTGGCTGCCGATCAAACGGATCTCAGCGAGATCCCGGTGCCGGATGTGGAACCAAAGGGTGACAAGGTGGCCATTGTGGGTTCGGGGCCTGCGGGCCTGTCGGCCGCTTACTTTCTTGCGCTTCAAGGCTACAAGGTGAGTGTATACGAGTCCATGCCTGAGGCAGGCGGCATGATGCGCTACGGGATCCCAGAGCATCGACTGCCCCGCTCTGTCATTGACAGGGAAATCGAGAATCTCAAGCGCTACGGGATCGAGATCCACACCGGCACGGCCATCGGGAAAGATATTACCCTTGAAGAGCTGAGAGACCATGGCGCCAAGGCTATTTTCCTGGGGTCCGGGGCCTGGAAAGGTCTCAAGCTTCGCATACAGGGTGAAGAGGCCGAGGGGGTCTATGACGTCACCTCATTTCTGAGGAATGTCCATCTCGGCATTCTGAAAAAACTCCAGGGAAGGGCGGTCATCATTGGCGGGGGCCATTCTGCCCTGGATGGGGCCCGTGTTGCGCTTCGATTGGGGGCGGACGAGGTCCACATTATTTATCGACGGTCCCTGTCGGAGATGCTGGCGGAACCGGAAGAGATAGAGGAAGCCCAGAACGAACGCGTCAAGATCCATTTTCTGGTGGCCCCCCTGAAGATTTCAGGCGAGAACGGGAAGGTCACGGGGATCGAATGCATCCGCACCCGTCTCACTGATCCCGACACCACAGGCCGCAGAAAGCCTGTCCCGGTCGAGGGCTCCGAGTTCTTTATCGAAGCGGAACATATTATCCCGGCCATTGGACAGGAGCCGGACCTGGATTTCTTAGGCAAAGACCTGAATCTGGGCGTATCCAAATGGAACTTCCTCACGGTCAACCCTGAGACCCTGCAGACGAGTGTCCCCTGGATATTCGCCGGCGGGGACGCGGTGACCGGACCGGCGACCGTGATCGAGGCCGTTGACGCCGGTAAAAAGGCTGCCCGTTACATGGGCAAGTTCCTGCAGGGAGAAACACTTCCCACAGAATGGCAGGAAGAACCTCCCATCGGGACCAACTGGGTGGATATCCGGGACGATGAACCGACCCTCCATCGCATGAAGGCCCCCACGCTCCCTGTGGAGAAGCGGCTTTTCGGCTTTGACGAGGTCAATCTCCTGGCGGACGAGGATACGGCAAGGGCCGAGGCGGCCCGCTGCCTCAACTGCGGGGGATGTTGTGAATGTTACGAGTGCGTGAAGGCATGCAAGGCCCATGCAGTAACCCTGGAGACACATCAACAGGAGGAGCAGCTCCTCACCATCCCGGTGGGCTCTGTCATATTGGCCCCCGGCTTTGCCCCATTTGATCCCAGCCGGTTCGACACCTATCAGTATGCGGCCTTTCCCAATGTGGTGACCAGCATGGAATTTGAGCGCATCCTGAGCGCCACCGGCCCCTTTCAGGGTCATCTGTCGAGACCGTCAGACCATCAGGCGCCCTCCAAAATCGCCTTTTTCCAGTGCGTCGGTTCCAGAGACATCAACCAGTGCGACCACGCGTACTGCTCCTCTGTCTGCTGTATGTACGCCATCAAGGAGGCGGTGATTGCCAAGGAGCATGCCGGCGCTGATCTGGATACGGCCATCTTTTTTATGGATATGCGGACCCACGGAAAGGACTTTGACCGGTACTACAACCGCGCCAAGGATGAGGCCGGCGTCCGGTTCCTTCGCTCGAGGATTCACACGATCGACGAGAATCCCGAGACCCATGACCTGATCATCCGGTATGCCGATGAAAAGGGCGACCTGAAAACCGAAACATTTAACATGATTGTCCTCTCAGTCGGTCTGGAAACCCCGGAATTCCTTGTAAAAATGGCCGATCGCCTCAACATCGAACTGGATGCGGACCACTTTGTCAAGACCGGGAACTTCCGGCCGGTGGCCACCTCCCGCGATGGCATTTATGTGTGCGGCGCCTTCCAGGAACCCAAAGACATCCCCTACTCTGTCATGGAGTCCAGCGCTGCGGCCTGTGAAGCCAAGGGAGACCTGATGGCTGCACGGGGCACACTCGTCCAGGAAAAAACATACCCCAAGGAAAGGGATGTATCGAGCGAAGAACCCCGCATCGGCGTCTTTGTGTGCAACTGTGGAACCAACATCGGCGGCATTGTCAACGTGCCGAAGGTGGCGGAATACGCGCGCACCCTGCCCGGCGTCACCTATGTGGAAGACAATCTCTTTACATGCTCCCAGGATACCCAGGACAAGATCAGAGAGGTCATCGGGAGAGAGGGATTAAACCGGGTCGTTGTGGCAGCCTGCACCCCCAGGACCCATGAACCCTTGTTCCAGGAAACCCTCAGGGACGCGGGTCTGAACAAATACCTCTTTGAAATGGCCAACATTCGGAACCAGTGTTCCTGGGTCCATTCCAAAGAGAAGGAAGAGGCCACAGAGAAATCCATGGATCTGGTGCGCATGGCCGTCGCCAGGGCCCAGTTGATACAGCCCCTGCCCCAGCCAACCATTTCAGTGGACAACAAGGCCCTTGTCATCGGGGGCGGGATCGCCGGCATGACCGCGGCCCTGGGTCTGGCCGACCAGGGGTACCATACCTACCTGGTGGAGCAGTCGCAGGAACTCGGCGGAAATGCCTTGAAACTCATTGACACCTGGCAGGGAGAAGATGTTGCCGAGCATGTCGGCCAGATGGTCAAAAGGGTCGCCGAGCATGCCCTGATCGATGTATACACCGAATCTTTAATCAAGGCGTCTGACGGATTTGTCGGGAACTTTGAGACGACGATTTCACGGAACGGTTCCGATATATCGTTGAAACATGGGGCCGTAGTCGTGGCCGTAGGCGCCGAGGAATTGAGGCCCACGGAATATCTCTATGGGCAGGACGACCGGGTCCTGACCCACCTGGAGCTGGATGCGGCCATCAAGGCGGAATCCCCAAAGGTTTCGGGGGCCAAGACAGCGGTCTTCATTCAGTGCGTGGGTTCGAGGGAACCCGATAGGCCCTATTGCTCAAAGGTCTGCTGCACCCATACCATGAAATCGGCACTGCAGTTGAAAAGAATAAACCCGGATACAGACGCTTACGTCCTCTACCGGGATATCCGCACCTATGGCCAGAGGGAAGCCCTTTACAGGGAAGCCAGGAGACAGGGGGTCATCTTTGTCCGGTACAGTCTCGAACAGAAACCGGTCCTTGAAAAGGGGACGGATGCCGTATCCGTCACGGTCAGAGACCACATCCTGGGGCGGGATATTCTGATTAACGCGGATCTCGTCGTACTGGCTTCGGCCATCGTGTCCCGCGACAATGGCGCCCTTTCCCAGATGTTCAAGCTGTCCCTCAATCAGGACGGTTTCTTCATGGAGGCCCACGCCAAGCTCAGGCCCGTTGAATTCGCCACAGAGGGCATTTTCCTGGCCGGGATGGCCCATTACCCCAAACCGATCGAGGAGAGCATTGCCCAGGCCAAGGCAGCGGCCTCAAGGGCCTCAGTGGTCCTCTCGAAGGAACATATTACCGTTGAAGGCGCTGTCTCCCACGTCAATGAGGTCCTTTGCCGGGGCTGCGGCAAGTGCGTGGATGTCTGTCCCTTCAGTGCGGTCTCCCTTGTGGAGCGAGAAGGGGGCAAGACCGTGGCATTCGTGCAGGCGGCCCTCTGCAAGGGATGCGGTTCCTGTGCCGTGGCCTGCCCCACGGGAGCGGCATCCATATTCCACTACGACGACCAGGAAGTATTGCGCATGGTGGAAGCGGCCTTAAATTGAAAATTGTAAATTGAAAATTGAGACAAAGGCTGTTCTCCAGAATTTTCAATATCCAATTCTCAGTATTCAATGTTGACGCATTCCTAAAAGGCCGTCACCCCGGTGAAAACCGGGGTCCAGAAGGATGTTAACTATATGATCCCGCGGGACTGGATTCCGGCTTTCGCCGGAATGACGAAAAAGGACGTTTTATGACTTTTTACGAGACCATCAATGTTCCATGACGGAGGATTTCATGTCTCAGGAGTTTAGCCCAAAAATCGTCGCCTTTGCCTGCAACTGGTGTGCGTATTCGGCTGCTGACCTTGCAGGGGTCAGTCGTTTTCAGTACCCGCCCAACATGCGGATCATCCGGGTCATGTGTTCGGGCCGGATCAACCCCAATTTCATCCTCAAGGCATTCCAGAAGGGGGCCGACGGCGTGCTGGTTTCAGGCTGACACATCGGCGACTGTCATTACCTGGATGGTAATGTAAAGGCCGAAAAGATGTTCCGTATGACCGAGGAACTGGCCCATATACTGGGTATTGCGGCAGGAAGACTTCGCCTGGAATGGATCTCCTCGGCCGAAGGAACACGCTTTGCCGAAGTGGCAAGAGAATTCACGGAACAGGTCAGGGCCCTCGGACCGTCTGCCCTGAAACAGGCGGCCTAATGACCTTCTATCATTATAAAAGCAAAAAGCGGCAAGGCCGCATGGATGTTTCGAGGCGACAGGAATGACTGCAATAGCCGAATTGATTGACGTCACCCAGACCTACTTCTGTCTGGACTGCGGGGTGTGTACGGGATCGTGCCCTGTTGCCAGGGTCTTCACCGATTTTTCACCCAGGCAGATTATTGAGCGTTCCCTGTACGAACTGGAGACGCCTTCCGACGACACCATCTGGAGCTGCCTGACCTGTGCCCAGTGCAGCGTCCGGTGTCCTGCCAATATCGATTTTCCCGAATTCGTCCGCCTGATGCGCGACGAGGCCCATGCCCAGGGGTTTGACGGGGTCCCGGCCCACAATGGAATGCTCCAGACGATTACGTCTATCCAGACAGGGGATGTGGTGCAGAACCGCAATTTCTGGATCGAGGATGGAAAGACCGCCGAGACCGGAGACCTGTTCTACTTTGTGGGGTGCCGCCCCTATTTCGATGTGGTCTTTCGGGATATCGATGCCGGGTCCATCCAGAGCGCCCGGAATGTGCTCAAGATCCTGAACGCCTGCGGGGAAACGCCGGTGGTGAGCAATGAGGAACGGTGCTGCGGACATGATGCCCTCTGGAACGGCGATGAGGAAAAATTCAAGAAACTGGCTGAAATAAACCTGAAGACGATCCGTGCTTCCGGGGCCAAACAGGTGGTTTTCAGTTGCCCTGAGGGATACTACACCTTCAGACACTTTTATCCCAGGTATTTTGGCGAGCTGGATTTCGAGCCCATCCATATCCTTGATCTTCTGGCCCGGAAGGTGGACGAGGGGGTCATCCAATTTCAAGAAAGACACGAACGGGTGACCTATCATGACCCCTGCAGGCTGGGAAGGCTGGCCGGCATCTATGACGCGCCCCGCAGCCTCCTCAAGGCCATCCCCGGAATAGAGCTGACGGAAATGCCCCGTTCCCGGGAGAACGGCGTGTGCTGCGGGACCACCGGATGGATGAACTGCTCCAGTTGCTCAAAGGAGATACAGATGGAACGGCTAGCCGAGGCGAGCGGCACCGGCGCAGGCGTGCTGGTAACCGCATGCCCCAAGTGCCAGATCCACTTCCGGTGCGCCAAGGCGGCGTTTGATCTCGACATAGAGATCAACGATCTTTTTGATATCGTCGCCGATCAGATCAAGGGATAGACGTTCTACTTAGCAAGGCCGCTGCCTGTAACATTGCAGATCGGTTACATTATGGGAGGACACAGATCGTGAGCAAAGACATACTGGTTATCGGCGGGGGCATCGCAGGCATGCAGTCGTCGTTGGACCTGGCCGATATGGGCATCAAGGTCCACCTGGTGGAAAAGCTGCCCAGCATCGGCGGCAAGATGGCCCAATTGGACAAGACCTTTCCCACCAATGACTGCGCCATCTGAATACTCTCGCCCAAGATGCTGGATGTCGGTCGACATCCCAACATTGAACTCCTGGCCTACAGCGAGGTCGAGAAGGTCGAAGGCGAGGCAGGGAATTTCAGTGTCACGGTCCGCAGAAAGGCCCGGTATGTCAGAGAAGACCGGTGCACCGGGTGCGGGGCGTGTGCAGAGAAGTGCCCCACGTTGGTGCCCGATGCCTTCAACGAAGGATTGAGAAACCGCAAGGCCATCTACAGCCTTTTTGCCCAGGGCATACCCTCCACCCATACCATTGACGCAGACCATTGCCGGCAGTTGAACGGCAAAAAATGCGGCATCTGCGCCAAGACTTGTCAGGCAGAAGCCATTGACTTTGATCAAAAGGATCGGATCCTTGAACTGAATGTGGCGGCCATCATCATCGCTGCCGGGTATGACGTATTCGACCCCTCCCAGATCCCGGAGTACCGGTACCAGGAAATCCCCAATGTGGTCACGGCCATTGAGTTTGAGAGACTCCTGAGCGCCAGCGGTCCCACGGGGGGCCACCTGGACCGCCCTTCAGACCGCGCCATTGAGGCAGACATCGAAGAGATGGAGAAAAGCGCGGGCAAGTCCCAAAAGGCCCTCGTGAAGTTCGAAGAGAAATACGGGGAGTCTTCTGCGGCCTTCTATGAAAAATGCCAGTCCGGCGCATACCCGGACGATGAGGACCGAAAGAAGTGGGCCGACAAATATGCCGATCATCTGACCGTGGTGGAACCTCTTGAGGCGCTCAGAAAGAAGGCTGAGGGGTTTGACGTTGCCAGGAGGCTTGCCTTTATCCAGTGCGTGGGGTCGCGGGATTTCAGATTTTACCCCTTCTGCTCCGGGTATTGCTGCATGCACTCCATCAAGGAGGCCATCATCGCCCATGAGCATGGGCCCGATACCACGTCCACCATCTTCGGCATGGACATCCGTGCGGTCGGCAAGGGGTTCGAGGAGTACAAGATACGCGGGGGCAATCACTCAAATATCACCTATGTTCGAGGCCGGGTGGCGGAAATCGTGGAAGGTCCCGACAACAACCCGGTGGTGATCTACGAGGACACTCGGGAAAGAAAGGTCAAGCGCCAGGAATTTGATATGGTGATCCTGGCTACAGCCTGCGCCCCTTCAAAAGGGATCGCAGCGCTTGTAAAGACTGTGGGGGTCGAACTGGACCCTTACAACTTCCTAAAAACCAGCCCCCTCTCTCCGGTGGATACCACCACCCCCGGCATCTTTGTGTGCGGCTGTGCCGAATCGCCCATGGATGTGCCGGAATCTGTGGCCCAGGCATCCAGCGCTGCAGAACGTGCCGCTGAAATCGTGTTTCAAACGGATTTAATAAAGGAGAAAGCCGTTGCCTGAAAAAAATGAAGATATCCGGATCGGCGTATTCCTCTGCCATTGCGGGTCCAATATCGCCGGATACCTGAATATGGAGGAACTGGCGGAATTCGCCGAGAAGCTACCTCACGTGGCCTTTGTGCAGAGAAACCTCTATACCTGTTCGGAGGGCGGCATCAACGAGATCAAGAAGGGGATCAAGGAGCAGAACCTCAACCGGGTGGTGGTCGCATCCTGCACCCCGCGGACCCATGAACCCCTGTTCCGGAGTTCCTGCGGCGAGGCGGGACTCAACCCGTACCTCTTTGAGATGGTCAATATTCGGGACCAATGCTCGTGGGTTCACATGAAGGAGCAGGAGAACGGCACCAACAAGGCCAAGGACCTCATCCGCATGGGCGTGGCCAAGGCCGCCCTGCTGGAGCCCCAGGAAGCCATCATGTCAGAGGTCGAGGTTCGGGCCCTGGTCATCGGCGGCGGCATTGCCGGCATGACTGCGGCCCTTGCCCTTGCCAACCGGGGCTTTGAAGTGGTCCTCGTTGAGAAGGAAGAGGCCCTCGGGGGGATGCTGAATCGACTCAACCGGCTGGGGCCCACCATGATGCCAGCCAGCGACCTGACAGCAGAAAAGGTCCGGGCCGTGACCGGACATCCCAAGATCACGGTGTTTACCCATGCCAGGGTCACCGAGGCCCAAGGATTCATCGGCAAGTACAAGGTGGACATTGAAACCGAATCCGGCGTCAAGAAAGTCGATATCGGCGTGATTATCGTGGCCACGGGGGCCCGGGCCTTTGTGCCGAAGGGCCTTTACAATTATGACGGGAAACGCGTCGTGACCCAGATCGAGATGGAAACGCTCCTCAAGGACGGCCTGGCCCCTGGCATCAACAACGTCGTCATGATCCAGTGCGTGGGAAGCCGCAACAATGAAAGGCCCTACTGTTCCAGGATCTGCTGCCAGACCGCGGTCAAGAATGCCATGCTCATCCGGGAGCAGAACCCGGCGGCAAGGGTCTCCATCCTGTACAGGGATATGCAGATGTACGGCGTGGAAAATGAGGAGATGTTCCGCGATTCCAAGGCCAGGGGGATCCGGTATATGAACTACAGCCCTGACAGGCCCCCCGAGGTGGAACCTGACAAGGTCCGGGTGTATCATGCCCTGTTGGGTCGAGAGATGGAGCTGCCGGCCGATCTCGTGGTCCTCTCCACCCCCGTCGTCTCACAGGAGGATGCAGAGGTCATATCCCGGCTTCTGCGGGTCCCCATTGATGAAAACGGGTTTTTCCTGGAAGGACACGTCAAGCTGAAGCCGCTCGATTTCGCCACGGACGGGGTGTATCTGTGCGGCAGCGCGCGTTTTCCGTCCAACATCCGCGAGGCCGTGGCACAGGGCCTGGGCGCCGCGTCCAGGGCATCCATTCCCCTGTCCAAGGGATCGGTGGTGGTGGAACCGATTATATCGGTCCTGGCTAATGAAGACGCCTGCCGCGGCTGCGGTCTGTGCGTGGCCCTCTGCCCCTACGGCGCCCTCGAGATACAGCGCACGGAAAAGGGGAGGAAGGTCCATGTGATAGATGTGGCCTGCAAGGGATGCGGCGTCTGCGCCGCCACCTGTTACCAGCATGCCCTGTCCATAAACTCTTTTACGGACCAGCAAATCAGGTCCCAGCTTGAGGCATATTTGGGTTGAAAACCGACGATGATCACCCGACGCCGGTTCTCATTCTTCATCTTTGACGGTCTCGTAGTAAATCGGCACCCCGTTGAATCCTGCCGAAAGGCGGGACGGGGTCAGTCCAGGGGTCCTATAAGGGGTTAACTCGGCGGGACTGGATTCCGGCTTTCGCCGGAATGACGGAAAGAGAGCATTTTCGGCTTTTTGCGTAACTATCATTCTTCATTCTTCATTTTTCATTTTCACAGGGGGTTAAATTGGCCGATTTCGTTCCGAAGATACTGACGTTTTGCTGCACATGGTGAGGATACGCTGCCGCAGACTTAGCTGGAGTTTCCAGACTACAATACTCACCGGAGATCAAGATCGTTCGGCTCATGTGTACGGGGAGGATCGACCCCGCCCTCGTGGCCGAGGCATTCACAAAGGGCCTGGATGGCCTGCTGGTGGTGGGCTGCCATTTCGGAGACTGCCACTACATCACGGGGAATTACCAGGCAAAGGCCAAGCTGGACATGGCCCGCAGACTCTTCAAGCACATCGGGATGAACGAAGACCGTCTGACGTTCCGCCAGTGTTCTTCAGGCGAGGCATCCGTATTCGTCAATATCGTCACCGAATTCGACGAGAAATTGCGCAGCCTGGGTCCACTGGGCGGAGACGGAGATCCGGTGAAGGGGCCTGATCTCTTTAAAAAGCTCGAGGCGGCCAAGGCCGTGCTTGCCAGCGAGAAGATCCGATGGGTCATCGGAAAGCGGACCCCGTTTCTGACGTCGGGCAACATGTATGGCGAGATATTTACGGAACACGAGTTCAGTCGCGCCATTGACATGATCATTGTGGAAGAGATGGAGGTACAGGAAATCCTCGCCAAGCTCAGGCAGGGGGCACAATCCATCAAAGACCTGGCCGGCGACCTGGCCATTCCATCGGAAAGGGTCTTTCGGTATATCACCGCCCTCAAGCGAAAAGGGATGGTGGCGCTGGATAAAATCGCCGGCCAATCGCCCATATTTCAGTTAGTTCCTCAAGAGGTGTAACCACAGTGGATAATAAAAGCATATTGATTGTTGGGGGAGGGATTGACGGGGTCAGGGCGGCCCTTGAAAGGGCGGCGAACGGGGAAGATGCGACCATCGTGGAGAAGTTCCCGACCCTTGGCGCCGAGAGGATCCCCAGAGACCGGTTTGTCAACCCGTCGGAGGCGTTTGTCAACCCGGATCTGGATGCCGTGCGGCATCACGACCGGATCAGGATCCTGACCTACAGTGACCTGAAGAAGGTCAAGAAGGATAATGGCACGATCCAGGCCCGCATCCTGAAGCACAGCCTCCGCGTGGACAACGACAAATGCAATAATTGCAAGGCCTGCATCAAGGTCTGTCCCGTCAACATGTTTGACGATTTTGACGAAGGGTTCACCTTCCGAACGGCCGTGGACTATTTCAACCGGGCCACGGGCGAGTACAACATCTTCAAAGAGGACATGCCCGTCTGCCAGCGCAGTTGCCCCGTCAATCTGGATATTCGGACCTACGTGGGCCAGATCGCCGACGGAAAGTATCTGGATTCCCTGGCCACCATCAGGGATCGTCTCCCCCTGCCGGGAAGCATCGGCCGGGTCTGTCCTCACCCCTGTGAGACCGCCTGCAACCGGCAGTACCTGGACGAGCCGATCAGCATCTGTTTCCTCAAGCGGTTTGTGGCGGATGTGGAGCTGAACGAGGAGATTGAACCGGTCTATGAAACCCCTGAGAAGAAATATTCCGAGAAAATCGCCGTCATCGGGGCCGGGCCTGCGGGTCTCACCTGTGCCTATCACCTGGCGCGGAAGGGATACCAGCACATCACCGTCTATGAGACACTCCCCGTACCGGGGGGCTACCTCTGGGTGGGGATCCCGGAATACCGGCTTCCCAAGAAGCTCCTGAAGCGGGAGGTGGACTTCATTGCCGGCATGGGCATCGATATCCGGTACAATACCCGCGTGGGCAAGGACATCTCCTTTGCGGATCTCAGGAAAGAGAACGATGCCCTGTTTATCGGGGCGGGTTGTCACCTCGGCCTCAAGCTGCGGGTGCCGGGTGAAGATGAATATGAAGGCAAGGGGATTGTGGACTGCGTGACCTTTCTGAGGGAACAGGCCCTGGGCAAGCCCTTTGACGTCAAGGGAAAGCTGATCGTGATCGGCGGCGGAAACGCGGCTATTGACTCGGCCCGGGTGGGATGGCGAATGGGCTTTGACGAGGTCTACATCCTCTATCGACGGACCAAGAAGGAGATGCCGGCCAACCCGTGGGAGATCGACGCGGCCGAGCACGAGGGGGTCAAACTCCAGTATCTGGCCGCCCCCGTTGAAATATTAGGCGAGAACGGCCGGGTCTCGGGCATGAAGTGCATCAAGATGGAGCTGGGCGAACCCGATGCCTCGGGCCGGCGCAGACCCGTGCCCGTCAAGGGTTCGGAATACGTTATTGATGCCCAGACCATCGTGCCTGCCATCAGCCAGGGGACCAACCTGGATTTCCTGGGCGAAGATCATGGCATCGACATCAACCGCTGGAGCACATTTGACATCGATGGAGAAACGGGGGGAACCAATGTCCCCGGCGTGTTTGCGGGCGGCGACGTGGTGACGGGGCCTGATATCGCCATACGGGCGGTCGCCGCGGGCAAAAGGGCAGCAGACGGCATCCATACCTATCTCAGGAGCAAATAGATGATTTACGAAAAGCAGAAACGCTATATTATCCCTTTTGACGATGTCCCCACGCCCAGGGCGGAGATGCCGGAGATCTCGGTGGATGAGCGACGCGGAAATTTTACGGAGGTGGAGACTGGTTTCCCCGAACAGGTAGCTTTAGGTGAGGCCAAACGGTGTCTGAGCTGCCGCCGCTGCCTCGGGTGCGCCCTCTGCTGGGCCGAGTGTGGCCCCGAGGCCATTGATTTCGCCATACCCGACGAGGAACTGAACCTCGAATTCGATGACGTGTTGATTACCAGGGGACAGGACAACGCCTTTTATCCGATTTCCTCCAAGTTGGGTTTTGGGACCTATGCGGACGTCATCACCGACCTCCAGTTCGAACGGATGCTCTCCCCCACCGGTCCCACCGACGGTCTGGTGGTGTCCCCCCTCAACGGCGACGTTCCCCGGCGTCTCGCCATTATCAAGGGCAATCCCGGCAAAGACGTCGATGGAGGCCTCTCATCCCTGGTCCTGGGGGTCAACGAATCGATTATTGCCCTGGACAGGGTGGACGGATTGGAGGTCGTCCTGGTGGCCCCCCTCAGCCAGGAATTCAATGAGAAATTCCTCTCGGAGGCTGAACAGGTCTCCGGGCTCAGGATAGTAAACGGAACGCCTGATTCGGTTGAAAGGACGGCTGAAGCAATCCCCCTGACCCTTTGCTACACCGCAAACGGCCATGAACAGAACGAGGCCTTTGATCTCATCGTGGTCCTCACCACGCCAAAGCTTCCCCCAGAACTCGTTACGCTGAGCAAGAAACTGGAGGTCGAAATCTCATAGTGCAAAAGGATGACACGCCTCCCATCAGCCCTGACCCTGCCGGGCATCGGTTGCAATCGACAGCCCGCATCTTTTTGCCTTTGACAGTCACCTAAAATGCTGACCGCTTCGGCGGCCAGCGCCTTTACCCGCTCCGGAACTCTCGAAAAAAGTCATATCCTTTGAATTCAACCGGTCCCCTCGGAACCTTTTGACTTTTTTGTCTCTATATACGATAAATAACAATCGTGACCAGACTTCAAATTCTTGAATACAAACAGGGGAGGACCCTCCATGACCCACAAAGGCCTTTTCGGATTCGGGGTATTCGTCTATTTATCTTTTGTCGTACTGGCCGTAGGATGTGAAAAAAATGTTGAAGCGGGCCCATTGGCGCCGGATTTCTCCATTTCGGACATCTCCGGAGAGACCGTAACCCTGGAACAATACCGCGGCAGCGTCGTACTTCTGGACTTCTGGGCCACATGGTGTCCCCCATGCAAGATGACGATTCCTGTACTGATTCGGCTTCAGGAACAATATAAGGACAAGGGGCTCGTCATTTTGGGGATTTCAGTGGATGACCCTCAGTTGATCCAGGACAAGGACCTCTTGCACTTCAGACAGATGACACGGATCAATTATCCGATCCTGCGCTTCAACCAGAAGCTCATAAAGGATTATTTCTCGAACGAACAAATGGCCGTCCCCACTATGATCGTCATTGACCGCAACGGACGGATCCGCGACAAGGTTGTGGGGTTTCAACCCGACGCCTTGGAGAAGTCCCTGGCCGCCGTAGTCAAATGATTACCGACTTTCATACCCACCTATTCCCCCCCCTGTTCAGGGAAAAGAGGGATCACCTCGTCCACGAGGACCCTGCGTTTCGGTCTATCTACAGCTTCCCCGAGGCCAGGCTTGCCAGCGCAGAGGACCTCCTTCGAAGCATGGACGACAACGGGGTTCAGCGCTCGGTCGTCTTCGGATTCCCCTGGGAAAAGGCCGATCTGTACGCCAGGCACAACGATTATATCCTGGAATCGATCCACCAATACCCCGATCGCTTGACGGGTTTTTGCGCTTTTTCTCCCCTCGCTACAGGTGGGGCGCGCGAGGCGGAGCGCTGCCTGGACCAGGGACTTTCCGGGGTTGGGGAATTAGCGGTTTATGGTTCTGGCCTGACATGGGAAGTGGTCTGCACACTGAAAGACGTCATGGATCTCTGCGCTCATCTAAATGTGCCCTTCCTCCTCCATACCAATGAACCGGTGGGACACGCCTATCCGGGGAAAACCCCCAACACCCTGAAAGAAATATATGATTTCGTCAGGGCATATCCCGACAACCGGATTGTGCTGGCCCATTGGGGAGGGGGGCTTCTGTTTTATGGCCTTATGAAAAAGGAGGTGAGAGAGGCGTTAAAAAATGTCTGGTTTGATACGGCCGCCTCTCCCTTTCTGTACACCCCTGACATCTACCGGATTGCCGGGGAGATCGTAGGCTCTGAAAAGATCCTCTTCGGCAGCGATTATCCCCTCATTCGTCCGGAGCGCTATTTCAAAGAAATGTCCTCAGCAGGACTGTCCCTCGAACAGATGAACCAGATCAAGGGATTGAACGCCGCTCGATTGCTGGAAGGCTGACTCTCAGGCAATTTCCTTTCCCCTTTTTTCTCCTGTCCAACCCTGCCCTTTTCCTCTGAACTTGGGCGTTGGGCAAACCAGAAAGCCCTCTCATCCTTATGTCATCCCTATTGAAAATGGATAGAAGCTCTGATATGCTGTCACCTCCAGATGGGGTTATTCCCTGTTCCCTTGCAGTGAGTATTCCCAAGAAAGTCCCCTACGCTGTGTGAGCGGCGTCCTCGCCGCGAAAATCGGGGCTGAAAACCTCGCTCACAGGAAAAAGGGTATAGAGACAAAAAGCCTCTCTCACAGAACAGGGAACCGCATACCTACGTTCGCGGTTCAGGGGTAATTTCACGGTAGAATTCGGTTGTTATGCCGTTGAAACGGAAGACATTTTCATGAAAACACAGCAGTCTCATACATCCATCGGGTTTCTCATCGCAGCAATCCTGCTGATCCTTTCTCTGAGCGCCCGGGCCCAGGAAAATGACGCGGCCCGACCCTTGCCCCCCGAAAAGCCCGCCTCATTGACGCTGGTCAGTGCCCTCATGTGCGAGGGGATGGAAGGGTTTGAACCCCGGAACGGAACCATTGTCTTCTCCGCAAGCCTCGGACAGGCCGTCTGTTTCACAGCCTTTGACCCGGTCCCTGAAAAAACCGAGATCTACCATAACTGGTTTAAACGGGATGTGCCCGAGGCCCAGTTCAAATTGACGCTCAAACCCCCCAAATGGTCCAGCTTCAGCAAGATTCGCATTCGAGATGGAGATAAGGGTCCGTGGAGAGTGGACATTACCGACGCAAAAGGAAAGGTATTCCAGACCCTGCGCTTCAGTGTAACGGAGTGATCGGCCTTGCAAAAATTCCTGACATTTATCTCCACCATTCGATGGCAGGATATCATTGATATCGCTTTGAACAGCTATGTCCTGTTGCGTCTCTATGCCCTTTTTCGAGGAACGGATGCCTTCCGAGTCTTGATCGGCATTGCCTTTCTCTGGGTGCTGCAGCGAACGGCGGTGTCCATGGGCCTTATTCTCACCAGTTGGATGATGGAAGGCATTATCGCCGTGGCGGCCCTCATTGTGATCGTTGTCTTCAGAAACGAGATCCGTTCCGTTTTCCGGGCCAGGAATGTCTGGGCCATTCTCTGGGGTCTTCCCCAGAAACAGGCCAAAACACCGGTTGATATCATTACGGAGAGCGTTTATGGCCTGGCGCAGCAGCGCATCGGCGCCCTCATCGTCCTGCCCGGCAGGGAGGACCTCGAAGAGGTCGTTCAAAAAGGCGTGCCCTGGGATGGAAAAATCACCACGGAGATGATCAAGAGCATCTTCTGGCCAAACAACCCGGTTCACGACGGCGCCGCCATCATTCGAGGAGACCGGGTGGTGGAGGTCTCGGCCATCCTCCCCCTTTCCCAGAGAAAGGATTTACCCTCCGTTTATGGAACACGACACAGGGCCGCGGCAGGATTGTCAGAGATGACGGATGCCCTAGTCATTGTGGTGTCCGAGGAAAGGGGCACGATCACCATAACCCAGGGTTCGGATGTGCACAATATCCACTCAGAAAAAGACCTCAAGCTGCTTCTCAGAAAGCATCTGGGCATCCGGGAAGACCAGACCCGTTATCTGAAAAAACGGCGAGTTGAGCTTTATACCGCGGCCTTCGTCTCCCTTCTCATTGTGTCCGTTGTCTGGTTCAGCATCAGCAGAGGATTTGACGCCATCAAGACCTTTGATATTCCCATCGAGTATGCCAACCGCGATCCAAAGCTGGAACTGTTGAATACATCCGCCTCCGCCGTTCGCCTCTACCTGAGGGGATCCAGGGCGCTGTTAAGCTCCATTCGACCCGAACAGATCCGCATCAGAATAGACCTGAGCCAGGCCGTCTCCGGGACCAACACGTTCGCTATCACCCATGACCATCTCTCCATACCGCCCGGACTGACTCTGAAGGAGGTCAAACCCATGGTGGTCGATGTAACCCTTGATGAGCGTAGTCAGAAAGGCTTCCCGGTACAGGCAGATTGGGCGGGGAAACTGCCGCCGCGACTAATTTTTGTCCGATCCATCGTCACCCCTCAAGAAGTGGAACTGATCGGCCCCAGGACCATTCTTGACAGCATATCGACGATCTACACCGCCCCCATCCTTTTGAACGACATCACTCGTACGGGGAAGACAGATGCCAAGGTGGTCATCCCTTCTGCCTTCCTGACGATGAAGCCTGGCTCAAAGGACAAGGTGGCCGTGGAGTACGAGGTTAAGGAAAGGTAATAGCGTTCATCTTTCTTCGGGGTTCAATCTATCCAGGATGATCTTGGCATCTCACGGCAGACATGCCGCTTAGATTGAGGTGGGCCGGATTGAAATCGCCGGTGACGCCTGCATACAGATAGATATCCGATTCAGAGACCGTCTTCCCGAATTCGGCCGAATCACCGATCTTGAGTTGATCAATGGTCTTTCCGATCATGACACCCCCCTTTGCATCCTGATAACCTGGGCAACCATATGTAAATTGATGGGAAGGGTCAAGATAAAACAGGGGAAGGATGCCTTGATGTTACTTCTTGACGATGTACCGTTCAATTGGATAAGCTTCACGCATCTGTCGTTGACGTCATCGGTCCAGGCGGAACCCCCTGATGACGTCTCAGCGGTCGCGTCGCAGAGGTCCTATATATGCGGAGCGACAGAGAAAGGGAGGTGAATCAGGCCATGATATCGAGAAGAAGGTTTGTAAAGGATACGGCCATCGTCGGTGCAGGCATTACGGCCTTTCCCTTTGTATTCGTCAGGCCGTCGCAGGCCGCCTGGGCAAAGAAGACGATTGTTCATCCCAATGTCGACAATCTGCGCGTCGTCGGCATCACCGATCCGGGAATGACGAGCGATTTGGAACCCTCGGCATCCTGGCCCCGACAGAACGAACTCATCAACTCGAATGCGGTCTGGGAAAACCTCGACCGTCTGGCATGCACCCTTGCCAAGACAGGGGACCCCGGACAGGCATGGCGAACCATTTTTGTCCGTCCCCCTCAAAAATCCTGGCCTGAGACGGTTGTGGCCATCAAGACCAACCACATCGGCGTCCAGCATACCCGCAGCGCGGTCATGGCTAGGGTATGTCATGCCCTGACGGATGTCATCGGCGTCAAAGCAACCAACATCCACATCTATGATGCCTGCCATGGCAGGAACATGAGTCGGGACACCCCGTTCTCCGGTCTCCCGGAGGGATGCCGGATTGAGGACCAATGGGGCGGGAGCAATGCCTACACTCAAGTTGCCAAGCCCTGGCGGGGAGGTGAAGACAAATCGGAATGTCTCAAATACCTTGTCAACGGGACCGTGGACATCCTCATTAACATGGCCATGTGCAAGGGGCACAGCAGCCGTTTTGGCGGATTCACCATGACCCTGAAGAATCATTTCGGAACATTTTCTCCTTCTTACGGCCACTGGGTAGGGAGCGTGGACTACCTCATGGGCATCAACCAGACCCCTGAAATCCTCGGTCCCATGGACCCCGGATCCGGCAAGGTCCTCTATCCAAGGCAGCAGCTATGCATGGTCGATGCCCTGTGGGCCAGCGAAGAAGGTCCCACCTGCGGGCCAAGCCATCAGCCCAATTTCCTGGCCATGGGCGTCATGTCGCCGATCGTCGATTATATAGTTGCCACCCAATTCAGGGGAGAACGAATGGGCTGGAAACCGGATATGGAAACCACCCGTCGGATGCTGACCGACTTCGGATACAGCGAATCCGATCTTCCGAATGGCGGGGACATCGTTGCCCCTTCGTAATTGGATAAGCTATGGTTTTTTTCATGACCGGGCCCTGTGCGACGATTCCGTGGGGTCGCTTGCCAAAGGCCGCTCAAAGGAGGAAATTTATATGCCCGCAACCGGACCCGGCAGCGCCTCTTTACAGATTGTCATCCTCTCGATCGCCTTTTTGACCGCATCCCTTTTCGCGGCGTGCTGCCTGCCACAAGAAAATCCCTTTCTTCACGGCCCCGGACTCACGGAATTCATACAGCGCGGACCCACCGAGGTGTACAACCGGGACACCCTTTTCGACTACATGAACGGCGAGGCAGAGGCCTACCTCCCCCTGGGATTCAGTCTCCTTTATACTGAACGCTACCGGAAGCCGGGGACCGATATAGTCATCCTCGTAGAGGTGTATGACATGGGGTCTCCCACCGGGGCGCAGGGTATTTTTGACGTGTACACCCGGAAAGGCGGAACAGAGGTTGGAGGGATCGGGAACGAGGCCTGGACCGACAAGGCCGTCATCCTGTTCCGGCAAAACAGATACTTCTTCCGGGTCGGCCCGGATCCAACTGAACCAACCGATGTGTTCCCCACGCTGAACGACCTGAAGCTGTTCAGCCGCAGCATGGATCACGTTGTGTCACTGGTCCGCCACCCGTGACGTGAATCTAAACGGAGGTTCCATCATGACACGCATGACCCGGCGTGATGCCTTCCGCCTCAAAAACAGGATGCTCTTCGCCAATATCATTTCCAATGCCATCGGCGTAGGCGTCGTCCTCTTCCTGATCCGCCATGCCGGACTCCCTTCTGTCCTGCCCGAGGCACACCGCGTGATGCAGGTCATTCACATGATCTTTCTCCCGTTTGCTTTCCTCCTGCCGATCATCCTGGTCATAGGGTACGAACGTCCGATCCGGAGTCACCTGAACAGAGAGTGGACGGGACAAGACATATCAACCGAAGGCCTGAGTCAGGCACGACGCAGGTTGCTCAACGAGCCTTTCGTCCTTATCGCAGTGGATTTCGGGATCTGGCTGATCGCCGGGATCGTATATCCCGCAGCCTTGTGGACCTGCGGCGCCCCGCATGCCTTCATCATGCAGCCCTTTTTCATGAACCTCTTTACCGGTCTGATCACAACGGCCGTCGCCTTTTTCCTCCTGGAACACGTCCTTCAACGGAAGCTGGTGCCGCATTTCTTCCCTCAGGGCGGCCTCTATATGACCCCCAAGACCCTCCGTATCCGTATCAGTACGCGCATCGCCGCACTCATATTTGCTGCCAACCTCGTCCCTTTTCTTGCCGTTCTGAGCATTACTGCCGGAACTTTTCAAGGCAGGACAGATCCGGCCCAGGTGCTTGAGCAGTTGCGATCAACCCTCTTCGTCAACGCCATTTTGTTCATGTGGGTGGGCGTATGGCTGGCCTTCCTGGTGAGCGGCAATCTGAGGCGGCCGCTGGAGGACATGATCCGGGTACTTCAGCAGGTCCGGAATGGGCGGTTTGACAACAAGGTCCGGGTGACGTCCAATGATGAAATCGGTTATACCGGCGATTCGATCAACGCCATGACCGACGGGCTCATTGAGCGGGATCTCATTAAGGATACCTTTGGAAAATATGTGGCCAAAGAGGTCAGGGACGAGGTGCTATCCGGCCGAACGCCTCTGGACGGGGAAAAAAAGGAGGTGACCGTCCTTTTCTCGGATCTCAGGAACTTTACCCCCATGACGGAACAGAATGATCCCAAGCTCGTGGTCAAGATGATGAACGCCTACTTCAAAGAAATGGCCGAGGCCATTCAGGAACAGAAAGGGCTGGTTCTCCAGTTTATCGGCGATGAGATCTATGCAGTTTTCGGGGCGCCCATTTCCCGACAGGATCATCCTGTTAGGGCCTTTCGGGCCGGGCTGGAAATGAGAAGACGGCTGACGGGGCTCAACAGACAGTTTGAAGAAAAGGGCTGGCCCGGTCTGCGGCACGGCATCGGGATCCATACGGGTGTGGCCCTTGCCGCCAATATCGGCAGTCCGGACCGATTATCTTATCTGCTCGTGGGAGATACCGTCAATCTGGCGGCGAGACTCCAGTCCCTCACCAAGGAAGTCGGGACCGATATGATCCTATCGGCAACAACCCACGCCCATCTGAGCCCAGCCGAGCGCAATGCCGTCCATTTGAAACCGTTGAAGAATGTATCTGTAAAGGGAAAGCGTAACCCGGTCGAGGTCTTTGCGGTCCTGTGATGTGTGAAGGGAATAGACGCAGATGCCCGCTGCGTGATTTCTTTCAGCGGAATTCCAAGTTCATCTTACAATAACGCAAGCCGCAAGGTGTTGAGCCCGATCACCGCCCCCCTGGCCCGCAGGGTGAACGGGTCTCCCCCCATCTCCCAAGAAAAGGCCTTGCTGATCCCCTCCCCTGCGGCTGCTGCGCACGCCTTCAGCACGGGCTGATTTTCCTGCCCCACTTGAACAAACCCCAGGATAGCGAGACCCACGTCCACCCCGGCCTTCTCCCTCACCCTGTGGGCCGAGGTCAAGACAGATTCCGGTTCAAGTACGGCCTCTTCCTGGCCAAGAAATTCTGCAACGCGTCTCGTATCCGGAATAATGGAGCCCTGGAGGAGCCGTGACCCAGGGACGGCGAAAAGTCGTTCTGCTGCCAGACCCCCGGTGAAGGTCTCTAAGAGGGCCAGGGTCAGCCCCCGTTGATGCAACAGGGCATTGATCACGCCCTCGAGCGTGTCATCTCCCTCGCCGAAAATCTTGGTCCCTAATCGGGACCGAATCTCGGCCGCCACCGGATCGATCAGGGCCGCGGCCCCCTGATCTCCCTCTGCGACCGCCGCGATACGGATCTTGATCTCCCCCTCCGAGGCCAGGAGACCCACTTCGGGGTTGTCTCCCGGCTTGATGAGATCCTGGATCAACCTGTCTACACCGCTTTCTCCCAGACCGACCACCTTCAGGACCTGATAACTGACCCGAAGGTCCACAATATTGAATCGCTTCCGGACCCAGGGGAGCACCTCATGGGTCATGAGGTACCTGAGTTCCCTGGGGACACCGGGGAGGCATATGACCGGTCGTTGTGCGATCTCCGTGATAAATGCAGGGGCCGTCCCCACAGGGTTCGATATGGCGGCGCTGCCGGCCGGGACATAGGCCTGTCTCCGGTTGTTTTCCGGCATGACATAGCCATACCTTCTGAACATCGCCTCGATCTCATCCATGAGATCTTGCCGGTACTCGAGACCCACCCCGGCCACCGCTGAAAGCGCTTCCCGGGTCAGATCGTCCAGGGTGGGTCCGAGCCCCCCCGTGGTGAGCACCAGATCGCATCGATCAACGGCTGAACGGATCGCCTGCTCCATTTCGTTCAGCCGGTCACCCACCGATGTCCTGAAATGAACGGCAATCCCGAGGCAGGCCATCTCATGGGCTAAATAGACCGTATTGGTATCCTGGATCTGGCCTAACAGAAGCTCGCTTCCGATGGTAATGATCTCGCATGTTGGATCGTTGCCTGGATGCAGTCCAGATAGATTATGGCTCATGGAAACCCCATTGGAATTGATGATTGTCGATTGAAAAACCAGAGCGTTTTGCTCCTCGCTCCTTGCTCCTTGCTCCTTACGCCTTGCGCCTCAATAATAACTCGATTTCCGCTTTTTCTCTCTTCTTCCCAGGACGAGGCCAAAGATGAGACCCGCCAGCATCACTGCGCCTCCCGTCAAAAACCAGGTATTCCTCTGGGAGGACTTGAGTGCTGTATTCTCCTTGGTCAGTTTTTCCGCGGTCGCAAGGGCATCCACCATCCTTTGTTGTGCGTTCTCATATTCCTCTTGGAGTTTCAAAAACCCCCCGGCCCCCTCCTTGAGCTTCTCGTATTTCTCTTGTGTCTCAGCCAATGCCCGCCCGTTTTTCTCCACCTTCCGCTTCATCTCTTCCCTTTCGCCGGTCAGTTCCCGCCACTCCGCCTCGATCCTGGCCAGTTTCTCCTTGAGCCGTGCATTTTCCTCTTTCAATGACGCGGCCTGGATTTCCCACGGGACATGCGAAGTTAGAAAACTGCTCACGATCCAGCCTTCCTTGTTATTCCACTTGGGCGCCAGGAGCTGGACACGTCTCCATCCTTCCTGGGAATCCAGGATCTCCACGGGCTCGTCCTGGGTAACCATGGCCAGAATCTTTTGATTGATGCCCGGCCCATTCCGCAGGGTAATTTTGGATGGATTGGTCACATAGGCCTTTTCAGCCCGGCAGGGGAGCGAACCGATGCATATGAACAGGCTTACAACAAAAGTGATGATCCATTTAGTCATTTTCTCCGCCCTTTTCTTTTCTGATCACCCGGATATCGGTTATGGACGTAGCGGGGTACTGTCCCTGCCCGTCTTTTTCAAGATACTTGACCATGTCCCAGAGGGTGTTCAATGCGATAGTGACCCCTACCAGGGCCTCCATCTCAACCCCTGTCCGGGCCTGGGCCCTGACAAGGCATCGGACCTCAACCCCGTCATCAATCAGCTCAAACCCCACCGTTACCGTGTCTAACGGTATCTGATGACAGTGGGGAATCAAAAGATGGGTCTGCTTGGCCGCATTCATGGCAGCCACCTCCGTCACCAGAAAGGGATCCCCCTTTTTAATTTCTCCTTCGGCTATCTTACGAACCGTTTCGGGCGCCAGATGAATCCTTCCCACGGCCTCTGCCTGGCGCCGGACAACCGGCTTCTCCGTCACATCCACCATGCCCATGTTCCATCTCCAGGTTTCCGTTATCAGCTATCCGTTATCAGTTATCAACTATCGGTTATCCGTTATCTGGCAGGAGTGCAACCACAGGGCACAGCGCCTTTAACCCAATGAACCCAACGAACTCCATCAACAAACTTCATTATTCAGCATCCAGTCCCGCATTCTGCGGGATCTCCGCTTCGCTTCAACCGGCAATCAGCAACCAGTTCAGATCGCGAAGAATTCCCTTTTCTTTGCGCCGCGCTTCTTGATCCTGTCCACTGTATCAATCAGTGCAGGAAACACGTGCTCCCGGGTGTCTCCCCCCACCACCACGGCCATGATGTCGTCGCCGACCGTTAAACGGCCAGACGCCGCGGTTTCAATCAACACATCCACAATGCCCGCCATCCTTTTTGTTTCATTGGCTATTTTCTCGATTTCTTCCTGATTGAAGTCAATCTCGATGGCATTTACCCGCTCCCCGCTCACCGAGGTCGCTCTCACCACGCCCAGATGGCTGGCGATCATCCCCATATCCGGATACAGGGGGTGCTCTTTCATCCTTTGAATCATTCCGGCCAGGTCCATGTCGTCCTCCTTTTTGGAAAAATAATTAAAAATAACGTAATGTTAGCAAAATAATTCGGGACAAAATAATTGAAAACAAAAATTCGCAATCCCTAAATCCCTCAATTCCCAAATCCCTTCATCCCATTCCTCACTCCCCATGTTCCATTTCCCCGCGGGCCTCGGTCTCCATCCCATTTAACTGAAACAGCCTTTTTGTCAAATCCAGATAGGTGTTGACCGTCGGCCGTCCTGCCCTCTCCTTCAAAAAGACGATCGGGTCATTCAGGACCTTCTCGACAATCGATCGAACCAGGGTTTCAACCGCCTCATGCTGAGCCGGGGCAAGCTGGTCCAGTGCAGAACGGCTCTTGTAGAATTCCGCCTGGATGATCGATTCCGCTTTGTCTTGCAGGGAAACGATGGTGGGCACCACGGCCAGGGTTTTGAGCCATTTTTCAAACTTGCCGACCTCTTCCTCCACGATGCGGCTGGCCTTTACCGCCTCCTCTTTTCGCTGGGCCAGGTTCAGCGCGACGACGCCCTTGAGATCGTCGATGTCGTACAGATACACATTGCTCAGGTCATGGACCTGCGGCTCCACATCCCGCGGTACGGCGATATCGATGAAAAAGAGGGGCCTGTTGCGCCGCTTCCTGAGCGAATGTTTCACCTGGTCCCGCGTGATCACATATCCTGGAGAGGCCGTGCTGGTGATCACGATGTCCACATTCGGGAGTTCTGAATCGATCTCATCAAACGAGACAGGCACGCCCTTGAAATGACCTGCCACCTCGACCGCCCGTTCAAAGGTCCTGTTGGCCACCTTGAGGGAACTGACGTCATGGGCCAGGAGGTGTCTGGCCGCCAGTTCCGCCATTTCGCCGGCCCCCACGAGGAGGACCTTTTTACCCTCCAGGACATGAAATATCTTCCTGGCCAGCTCTACGGCCGCGTAACTGATGGAGACCGCTGCCCCGCAGATTCCGGTCTCTGACCTCACCCGCTTTGCCACATGAAAGGCCCGGTGCATCAGTCGGTTGAGGATAACGCCCGAGGTCTTTTCCCGGGTAGCCAGCGCATAGGCCTCTTTGATCTGGCCCAGGATCTGGGGCTCTCCCACCACCATGGAGTCAAGGCTCGATGCCACGTTGAAGATATGCCGGACCGCGTCCCGATCTTCCAGGACATAGAGGCACGGCAAAAAGTCCCCGGTCTGCCCCCCCCCCAGCCTGGCCATCAGTAAAATAACCGATTCCTTGGCCGCATCGGCCTCATCCGAGACGAAGATCGCCTCCACCCGATTGCACGTGGAGAGGAACAGCCCTTCCCGGACCACCTCAAGATTCCGCATCCATGTTAGGGCCTTCCGGGGGTTGTCCGCATCTCCGCCGAGACACTCCCTCAATTCAACGGGCGCGGTCTCGTGATTCATCCCTATGGCGATGATCCTGAGCATGGTCCTCACCGCGCCCCCATGCTGCTGAAACTGTGATATCCCCCCATCAGGAGACTGACGCCCACAAAGGTAAAGATCAACACGCCAAAACAGACAATGGACATGATGGCCGCCCGTCGACCCTGCCAGCCCACGGCCAGTCGCTGGTGAAGCAGGGCCGCATAAAACAACCACAGGACCAGGGACCAGACTTCCTTGGGGTCCCACTGCCAATAACGGCCAAGGGCAACTTGGGCATAGACCGAACCGGTCATCATGCCGACGGTCAGAAATGGAAACCCGTAAACAATGGAATAATAATTGATATGATCCAGGGTGGCCAGAGAGGGGAGCCGGTTGTACATCGAACCCAGACGCTTCTGTTTGATCTGCCGTTCCTGGATCAGGTACATGATGGCCGCCAGACATGCAATGGTCAGCAGGGCGTCGCCCGCAAATACAGTCCCCACATGGATCGTAAGCCACAGGCTCTTAAAGAGGGGCTTTACCGGTCCTGCGGTCAAGGGCATGGCCGAAGAGATGATCATCAGAAACGCGGCAAGAGGGGCGACGAACGACCCGAGGACCATCAACTTGAACCGGACCTGAACAATGAGATAGACCCCCACAAGGGACCAGGCAAAAAACGAAAGGGCCGACCTCAGGTCCAGGACCGGGGCCAGCCCCAATTGGTAGTAGCCGTATCCCAGGAACATCGTATGGAATAGAAATCCGGCCACAAGGAGCCAGTAGGACCACCTGAAGACCCACTTCTGTTGCCTGATGATAAATACCGTAAATCCGCCTGCCGCCAGGAGGTAGAGGCCAAAGGCCAGGCTGAACCAGGGAGACGTCATGGGAATCCTAACCCGGATGAACCGGAACCAAAGAATGCTCACACCAAGGCACAAAGACACCAAGAATCTTTAATCCTATAAAGTTGGTTTTACTTTACTTTGTGGGCTCTGTGTCTCTGTTTGATAACAAATGGTTATGCAACTTTTCTCAAAATCGGGTTTATATCCATACTCACCGGGAGGATCTGTCTGAGGGTCGCCGCCACGGTCTCCCCGTCCCCCCGGGCCAAGGCCTTGATAATGCCGCTGTCAACGATCTCATGAAATATTCGGCTGTTTTCCTCCTGCGGAAACCCCATGGCCAGAAGCGCCTTGCGCACGTCGCCCATCAGGCTGAGAAATGCCGCATACTCATCCCCGAATTGGGCCTCAAGGCCTTTCCGGATCTTCTTGGAAAGGGCCGGACTCTTCCCCGAGGTAGAGACGGCGATCAGGAGGTCCCCCCTCCGGACAATAGAGGGCACAATAAAGGTGCAATCAACAGGCTGGTCCACCGCATTGACCAGAAGACCCCGGCTGCGGGCCCCCACGCTGACCTGGTGATTGAGCGCCGGGTCATCGGTAGCCGCGATGACCAGGGAGACACCATCAAAAAAGGCATCCTGCATTTCCTCTCCCAAGAAACGCACATCCCCATTATCAACTAATTGTTTGAGTTCGGAGGTTAACTCCTTGCTGATAATAGATATTTTAGCCCCAAAAGTTAGAAGGGTCTCCACCTTTCTTCGGGCCACGCCGCCGCCCCCCACCACGAGAACCGTCATCCCCTCAAGTTGCTGGAATATTGGATAATAGCTCATTTCGTCCGGTCTCTTTGTATCGTTCAGCCCTTGAAGGATCTACACTAATTCCTAAATCGCTGAATTCCTTAATCCCTCAATTCACCAATCGCCAATCATCAATCATCAATCATCAATCCCTACACATACCGGTCCACCATATCGGTAATCAGCCTTTCAACCCCTGCCATTCCCTCCTTGGCCTGGATGTCCTGCAACAGCCCCTTGAGCTTTCCATAGGTGACCGGGTCGCGCCGCAGGTCGTCGGTCGAACCGTATGACCCGCCCCGCCTTCCGAGCCGGTAGATGAGCCGATCCATGTCAGAAAGCTCCTGGTATCTCCGGATCACATCCAGCATCTTTCCCTTGTCTCCCGGGAGCCTGCCCGTGACCTCCTCTAAGAGGTTCATGATATGATCGCTGGTCACCATACTCGTAATCCCGTCCAGGGTCTCGATAAAGAGCTTGATCTCCGCCGCGACCCTGTCGTCGGTCTGCATGGTGAAGGACCCGTCCATCAGACTCTCATACAGAGGAACACGACTGGGTACCCGGAGGCTTCTGAGCCGGATGAAGTGGGGATTGATCTGATTGAGGGCCTGCGCAGTGGCCAGGGCGTGTTCCCGCCACATCTCCTCCCCCCCCAAACCGGGCATCACATATTCCGAGAGTTCCATGCCCGATGCCAGAATCCTCTTCCCGGCCTCGATATGCTGGGCCCCCGTGACCCCCTTTTTCATGAACTTGAGGAGAGGATCATAGGCGGTCTCGAGCCCGATATGGATCCGGTCCAGACCGGCTTGACGTATCTCGGTCAAGGCCTCCACCGACTTGCGCACGACCGAGCGGGATCGGGAATAGGTGGTCACCCGGCTGATCTCCGGCAGCCGCTCCCTCAGGAATTTCAGGACCTCCACCAGGTCGCTGGTCTTCATGACCATGTTGTCGGCATCCTGGAGAAAACACGCCCCTGTTCCGTAATAAAGCCAGATGGCAACACTTCGATAGGCATCGCTGCGACCGCCCTTCCCCAAAATAGCATTGATCACCGGGTCGTTGACCGCCCCGCTGTATCCCAGGCTCCACGAAAGGGCCTTGATGTCGTCCAAGATCTCCCGAACGGTCAGGATGTCCTGTTTGATCTCCTCCACCGTGCGGAGGGAAAATTTCCGGCTTTTATAGACCGGGCAGAATCGGCACTGGTTCCAGGGGCAGTTCCGGGTCACCCTCATCAGAAGGCTCCGCGCCTCATTGGGCGGCCGGATCGGTCCCTGCTCAAAACTGATTTCCTTTTGTAACATTTTCAAAAGCCTCTCTCTTATTGCGGGTCAAAACCTTATCACTTATGCGCCGTCCTTTCAAGATATTACCTGTTTCCCATTTTTAAACCCCTTTTCAGAAGCCCCCTCCCCCACATTCCGTCCGGGGTATGAGAATCATGTCGAGCAGATCCTAAGGGCCCTCAAATACACCTTGCCACCTCCTGAAGGGAGCTGTTGTCCCTAACCCGAGCTCCTGGAAGACCCTTGCAATGGAATTTTCGAGGTGCCGCCTTTGCCATCATGGGCGCCGTGGATTAAGGGCTATGTCATCGAGAAAACGTGGAGGAGTGGGTTTCTCGTTGACTTAGTCCAGCGACTTAGGTAAGTAAAAAATACTCGTTGCGCCTTGGCGTCTTGGCGCGAGACCTTATTTTTGATGCGACTTTGCCGCATTAGTGCCTTATTGCCTGGTTTTCTGTCACAAAAAACAAGAAATCTTCTGCTCTTTGGTGGCTTTGTGTGAGTCCCGCTTTTGGCGGGATTGGTTGCGGCTATGCCGCATTGGCCCTAAATAGGGATACGAAGGTCAAGGGTTTAACGCAGGCCCATAGAGGCCGCTTGTGCAGGAAATGGACAAAGAAGACTGGCAACAAAGGGGTATCGGCCACCGGAAAAGGCTGCGGCAGCGGTTTCTGGAGGGCGGTTTGGAGAGGTTCAGTGATGAAGAGGTCATTGAATTTCTATTGACGCTGGGAACGCCGAGGGGGGATCAGAAGCTCCCGGCACGCGAGGCGCTCCAGACATTCGGAAATCTGTCAGGGGTCCTGTCTGCCCCCCTGGACCAGTTGACCCAAATCAAAGGGATCGGTCCCAAGAATGCCCTCTACCTGGGTCTGGTGCATCAGGTGGCCAACCGGTATCTAAGGGACAGGATTGCCGGGAAGATGTTTTTCGGCTCTTCCCAGGCCGTGTTCGACTATCTGTTTCACTCCATGCGCGACCTCAAAAGGGAGGTCTTCAAGGTCCTTTTCCTGACGCGCAAAAACGAGCTGATTGCGGATCATGATCTCTTCAAGGGAGGCCTCACCGGGAGCGCGGTGTATCCGCGCGAGATCCTTTCCATGGCCCTGGAATACAAGGCCGCCTCCCTCGTATTCGTGCATAACCATCCTTCAGGAGATCCATCGCCTTCGCCCGAGGATCAGCGACTGACCAGAGACCTGGTCTGGGCCGCCAGACTGTTGACAGTTCAGGTCCTGGACCATATCATCATCGGGAACAACACCTACTACAGCTTTGCGGACCAGGGGACTATCAGGCGTTTTCTCAATGAATATGAAAACAAGTTCAATACCCTGACGCCATGCTCCTGACTCCTGGCAAGCTCCTGATCCTGGCCAAATGGGTCCTGACAAGCCTCCCCACCACAGTCGCCGTCGATATTACCCATCGATGCAATCTGAAGTGCCTCCACTGTTACTGGTGGAAACAGGATCATCCCGCGGAACTGGACGACGGCCGGATGATCGCCTTGCTCAAGGGCCTCAGGGCAAGGGGTCTGGCCGCGGCAATCCTGTACGGGGGCGAGCCCACGCTCCGGCCGGAGGTGTGTCGTGCCGCAGGGGAGATATTCGATGCGACACTGGCCTTTACCAACGGGATAAATGGGTTCCCGGAACTGAAAAATGTGCAGTGGATCCTCTCCCTCGATGGTCCGCAAGACCTCAACGACACGATTCGAGGGGCGGGGGTGTATGCCAAGGCCGTGGAGAACCTGAAAAGGGCGTCTCAGCCTCCCATCGTCCATATGACCATCTCCAGGCTCAATCAGGACAGCCTGGATGACTTTGTTCGGGAGATGATGAGACTGCCCATCAAAGGGATGGGGTTTTCATTCTACACGCCGGATCTGACGAGAGACGAATCAGGGCTGTTCATCCCCTTGAAGGAGAGGGACCGGCTGATCATGGAGCTCCTTTCCTTACGAAGACGATACGGGGAAAAGATCGGCTTTACGCCTGCCATGGCCCGTCAGTTGCTGACCGCCGGTGATTTTTATCAGTGGAACCGCTATGCCGCCTGCCCGGTCAGCCAACGGGTCGGTTGTTTCAAGTCGAATGGCCAACCCAAGGCCTGCACCTATGGCGACAGCGCCGACTGTTCCCGGTGCGGGTGTGCGGCCGTGGCGGCCTACCGTGGGGCCTTCAAACCGTTCGATTACCCCACCCTGCGGCTGATCCTGGGCCTGATGGTGCCGGAATTGCGGGTTCGAAAGGGATGACGAGGGATGAGATGAAAAACAGCAATGATCCAAATATCGAATCTGTGCCCGATGGGCTGATTTGTTGCGCCATGTGCGGGCATTTCAGCTACTTTGACAATAGGGCCGGGCACAACAGCCCGCAGGCCCTGGGGAGGTGTGGGGTGGAATCCTGGGACGGGAGCCGGGGCCAGCAGAAGATTTCTCTTGACAAGAATCAAACCTCTCGCGCATAATTCTCCCCGGTTTTTGCCTTGCAAGGATCTTTATTATTAACGATTTTTTTGGAAACAAAAAGGGGGGAAGATCATGAAGAAACGGTTTTTCGTCTTGTTGGCAGGGGTTGTGATACTGATGTTGGCGATCGGTTCTGCTATGGCAGCGGGTAAGGCCAAAAAGGCTGCCAACGTGAAGGCAACAGGGGATGTTTTTGTGGCGATCGACACGGACAAGGACGGGAAGATTTCCCAGGCTGAGTACATAGCCTACACTAAAGACAAGGTGAAGGGGGAAAAAGAGTTCAAGGCGATGGATAAGAACGGTGACACGTACCTCGTGAAAGAGGAGTTCACGGTCACCAAAATGCCAACGAAGCCCAAGTCTGCCCCTAAGTAG
>Ga0172370_10001499_pt1 | contig 35314 bp, 28 predicted proteins | sample LakKiv5m_FD_114538 | JGI IMG/M metagenome (GOLD analysis project Ga0172370, IMG submission 114538) | Freshwater microbial communities from Kabuno Bay, South-Kivu, Congo - kab_022012_11.5m | ecosystem: Environmental > Aquatic > Freshwater > Lake | place: Democratic Republic of the Congo...
CTCGGCCCTGGTCACGAGTCGCCGGATCGCCTAGGCTGCCACGCGGAGCGGTACGAAGCGGGGGAGCGATGCGGCAGGTGGCACGAGCGGCGGTGCTGGGCCTGATCCTGGGCGTGGCGGTGGCGTGCGGAGGGGCCGAGGACCTCGCGGACGTGGCCGACACGTCGGCGGTCGACGCGAGCGGGACCGAGCTCCCGGAGGCCGAGGCGACGGTGGAGCCCGACGCGGTGCCCTACGACGGCCCGCCCGTCGTACACGGAGCGGCCGTGCTGGGCATGTCGGTGGAGGGGCGTTCCATCGTCGCCGAGCGCTTCGGCGACGCGGGGCCGGTGGCCCTGGTGTTCGCCACCATCCACGGCAACGAGGTGCCCGCGCAGCAGGTGGTCGAGCGCCTGCGCACGGGGCTACTGGCCCGGCCCGAGCGCCTCGCGGGCGTGCGGTTGGTGCTGGCCACGCTGATCAACCCCGACGGCTTCGTCGCCGGGACGCGCGTCAACGCTCACGGCGTCGACCTGAACCGCAACTTCGCCGCGTCGAACTTCGAGCCGTCGCCCACCTACGGGCCGTCGGCCCTGTCCGAGCCCGAGTCGACGGCGGTCGCGCGGATGGTCGAAGAGCTGGACCCGGCCGTCATCGTCTCGATTCACAGCCCGCTCGACGCCATCAACTACGACGGGCCCGCACGGGAGCTGGCCGAAGCCATGGCGGCCGCCTCGAGCCTGCCCATCGACCAGGACATCGGCATCTATCCCGGCTCGTTCGGGTCGTGGGCGGGGGTCGACCTGCAGATCCCGACCATCACCCTCGAACTGCCCCCGGGCGTGGCGGCGCTGACCGACCTGGACGCCTGGCTGGCCGCGCTGCACGAGGCCCTGGCCTGGACGGTCGAGGGGGGAGGGCAGGGCGTGCCGCTCACCGGGCTGATCCCGGACGAAGCCGCGGCCGAGGGCTACCGGTCCTCCCGCCTGGGCGACTCGGCCGGGGGGCGACCGTTGTTGGTCGAGTCGTTTGGGGGCGACGGGGCGCCCGTGCTGGTCGTGGCGGGCCTCGACGGGCAAGCGGCGGGGGTGCTGGCGGCCGAGCGGCTGCGGGCGCTGCTGCTATCGCGAGCCCAGGGAGCGACGGCGCCCGCCGTGGTGCTCGTGACGGTGGCGAACCCGGACGGCGTGGCCGCCGGGCGCGCGCTCGACCAGGCGGGCTGCGACCCCGACCGGGGCTATCCGAGCGATGGTGCGGTCCCGACGCCGGACCCCCACGCCGCGTCGCCGTGCGTCGAAGGGCGGGCGCTGGCCGCGCTGCTCGCCACGTCGGTGCCGCGTGCGCTCGTCGTGCTGGGAGGCAGCGATCGCGATCATGGTTCGATCGTGGGACCGGGAGCGGAAGGCCTGGCCGCTGCCTATGCCGACGCCACCTGGGCCCCGCCCCGGGACCTGGGGGCCCCGGCCGCCGGCTCCCTCGCGGGGTGGGCCGCGGCCCGGGGCGTGCCCGTGCTCGTCGTGACCACGCCGTCCGCGCCTCCGCGAGCCCTCGTGCTGCGGGCGGGGAAGGCAGCCGAAGGCGTGGAGGCCGCGGTGATGGCGCCGTGAGCGGGCGCTACTTGCCCATCTTGCGCAGGTTCGGCTCGGTGAAGAAGCGCGGATCGTAGCCCACGTTGGCCTCGACCTCGTACGCCGGGAACACCGTCGCGTGCTCGGCCTGCAGGTCGACGACCAACGAGGTGCCGATGCGGAGCGGGAAGCGGTCCAGGTCGGGCGACGCACTCGAGGCGTTGACCAGCACCTTCCAGAGCTTGCCCTTCCTGTCACTCATCTCCTTCAGCACGATCGCGTAGGTCTCGGCGTCGATGTACATGGTCATCTTGCTGTACGGATAGTCGGGCAGGCGGGGCGTGACCTCGAGCACGTAGACGGGGCGCGGCTCCCATTGCATCTTGGGGTTCCAGTGCGGCCAGGTGGCGAAGTCGAACGACTTGTCGCGGGCCTCTTTGCCGGCCTCGAGCCCCGAGTGGACCGGCGCCAGCATCGTCTGGCGCGCCACGAGCTTCCAGTTCATCCACTCCGGGTACCCCGTGTAGCCGTGCACGTCCTCGTACAGGAGATCGGTGCTGTTCCAGGCGTCGCCGCGGGTGCCGAACGAGGCCCGCAGCACGCGCCGCATGGTGGGCACGTAGATCCAGCCCTGGATGTCGCGCGGGTCGTCGTAGACGCTGTAGAGCGCCGCGAAGCCACGCTTGTCCTGGGGGAAGATGGCCCAGGTCATCGAGCGTCCGGCCACGTCGTCGCCGAGGCCCGAGAGGGTGGGGATGGGCTCGACGTCGGTCCGGTAGCGCGTGCGCGTGATGTAGCGCCACTGCCACTCTTCGGAGCGCTCGACGCCCGTGATGGCCGAGACCCAGTACACGCCGTAGTGGAAGGCGCCGTCGTCGCCGCGGTAGGCGTACCGGTAGTCGTAGGCGATCATGCGGCCGGCCTTCAGCGGGTCGGCTTCGTCGTGCGGGCGCGGAAAGGGCAGGCCGCCCGCGTAGCCGCTGAGCGCGTTCTTGCGCAGATCGGTCGAGGCCCAATCGATGGCGGCCTTGCCGCGGTTCCGGTTGGTTGCCTCGACGTAGCCGCGCGAGGGGTGGACCGCCTCGTAGGCGCGCGTGGTGAGCGTGAGCGCGTACTTGTCGATGAGCAGCGCGAGCCCCGGCGGGACCCACTTGCGGAAGCCGTCGACGTTGGCCTTGTCGATGGCCAGGCCCGCCTTGTACCCCGGGACCTCGCCGAGGTTGGGGGCGAAGCCGACCGACTCGGTCCAGGTGTCGGCCGTGATCTCCGCGCGCGCCCCGCCCGCGGCCAGCACCAGGAGGGCCAGGGCGATCGTTCGGGTCCATCCCATCGTGAGCATGCCAGCCTGCCTGCTTCGGGGTCTGTCGTTCCGACACGATAACCGCACCTTCGCGCCCTGCAAAGCCTCGGCGTGCCGAGGCCCGTTCCTCCAGCGTCCCGCGCCCGATCGGTGTGTCGCCGGATCAGGAGGCCGGGGGCGCCTCGCGGACGGTGCCCCTGAGGCCGACCAGGCGATCGGACAGGTCGCGGATGGGCTGCAGAGTCACCTGGCGCGCGTGCTCGGAGCCGTCGCGGTCGCAGGGCGGGAGGTCGAACGTGAGCGGCTTACCGCTGGTCACCACGCGCTCCTGCGCCTCGCGCCAGGCGCGCGCGAGCTCGGGCGGATACCCCAGCTCGGCGTGATCGCGCCCCAGCACCTGGTCGAGCCCGAGCCCCAGGCGCTCGCACAGGGCGCGGTTGGCCGCGGTGTGCCGCCCCACGAGGTCGAGGCTGAAGAACGGGTCCGGCGTGGCGTCGACCAGCCGGCGCCAGCGCGCCAGGCTCTCGCGGAGGTTGGCCTCGGCGCTTGACTGGAAGGCCCGCGCGCGCACCAGCCCCAGGCCGGCGGCCAGGTCCTCGGCCAGGTCGGCCAGGAAGCGCACCTCGGCGCCGTCGAGCACGCCGGCGTCGGAGGCGTGGACCACCAGCACGCCTTCGACGCGCCGCTCGATGGTCAGCGGCAGCGCCAGCGCCGCCAGCAGCGCGTCGCCCAGCGCCTCGCGCCACGACGCGAGCCTCGGATCGGTGCGAGCGTCGAGGCTGAGCTCGGGTCGCCCCCCGCGCACGGCGCTGGCGCACAGGGCCTTGTCGGCCTCGCCCTCGGCCCAGCTGATGCGCGCCGCATCCAGGTAGCCCCCGTCGTACCCGGCCTTGGCCAACGGCACCACCAGGCGCTCGGGCCCGTAGTCGGCCAGGCCCGCCCAGGCCAGCCGGAATCCCCCGACGTCGACCAGCGACCGGCACACGCTCTCGAGCAGGCGTCGCTCGTCGCCGGCGTGCATCACCGCGTCGCGGCAGTCGCCCCGCAGGCGCAGCGCGCGGTTCATGCGCCTCAGGGTCTCCTCGATCTGCTGGTGCTCGCTCCGATCGCGCAGCACCAGTTGGATCGCCTGCCGTCCGTGCACCTCGCACACGCCGGTCAGCGCCTCGGCGTGCACCTCCCGGCCGTCGTCGCGCACCAGGCGTACGGCCCGCGCGTGCGGAGCGCGCCCTTCGATCGGCTCCGCGGCCATGAGCCGCGCGAGCCACTCCCGGTCGTCGGGGTGGAACCAGGCGGCCAGGGGACGCTCCGCCAACGCCTCGACGCGCTCGACGCCCAGCAGGGCGGCCGTCGCGGGGTTGGCCTCGAGGATGCGCTCGCCGTCGTGGAGCAGCACCGGGCCCGGGGAGGTGGCGAACAGGTGCCGATACCGCGCCTCGCTGTCGGCCAGGGCCGCGTGGGTCTTCTCGTGCTCGCGGACCTCGCGCTGCAAGGCGGCGTTGGTCTCGGACAGGGTGGCCGTCCGTTCGGCCACCCGCTCCTCGAGCCGGGCGCGCTCGTGCTCGAGGTCGACCAACGTCTGGCGCAGCTTGCGCTCGGCGCCGTGCTTGTACAGCGCCATCTCGATATGGGCCTCGAGCTCGCGCTCGTCGAAGGGCTTCAGGATGTAGCCGAAGGGCTCGGTGAGCTTGGCGCGTTGCAGGGTGGCACGATCGGAGTGCGCCGTCAGGTAGACCACCGGGACGTCGCACGTGGCGTGCAGGGCTTCGGCCGCTGCGACGCCGTCCATGGCGCCGGCGAGGCGGATGTCCATCAGCACCAGGGAGGGCCCCGTCGCGGTCGCGACGGCCACCACGTCCTCACCCCGAGACAGCACGTCGACCACGTCGTACCCCAGCGAGCGCAGGCGGTCGGCCAGGTCCGCGGCGATGATGGCTTCGTCTTCGACGATGAGGAGGCGCGCTCGGCTCATAGGGGGGCTCCCTGCTCGACCCGCTGCGGTTCTCCCGACGGCGGGGGGGATCCGTTGAACGCTACAGAAAAGGCACATCCCGCGCCGTTCGTCAACGTCACGGACGCGCGGAGCTGCGCCGCGAGCATCCGGACGAGGCGCAGGCCGAGCGATCGCGATTGCTCCCAGTCGACCCCCGGCGGCATCCCCCAGCCGTCGTCCACGACGCCCAGGCGGACGCGGCCATCGGGCCCGGCCTCCAGCGTCACGACCAACTCGCCTGCGCCGCGATCGCGGAACGCATGCTTCAGCGCGTTCGAGACCAGCTCGTTCAGGATCAGCCCGCACGGTACGGCCTCTTCGATCGACAAGAGGACCCGCTCGAAGCGCTGCACGAGCCGCACGCCCGAGCGCGAGGCGCCGTGGGCGCGCCACAGGTGGGTCAGCAGGCTGGACGCGTAGTCGGCGAAGTCGATGCACGACAGGCTCGGAGACTGGTACAGCTTTTCGTGCACGAGCGCCATGGAGCGCACGCGGTCGTGTACGTCGTCGAACAGCTCGCGTTGCACCTCGGCCGGAAGATCGCGGCCTTGCAGGCTGACCAGGCTCGCGATGATCTGCAGGTTGTTCTTCACGCGGTGGTGGATCTCCTTCAGGAGCACCTCGTGCTCCTGGAGCGAGGCCCGAACCTGGGCCTCGGCCCGCTTGCGCTCGGTGATGTCGGAGACGAACGCCACGATGTGCTCCTCGGGGTCTCCGAGCCAGGTCGTGTTGATCGCCACGTCGCGGATCGAACCGTCCTGGCAGCGGTGCTGCGACTCGAAGTGCGCGAAGCCGGTGCGGCGCAGCTCGGCGGCGCGATCCTGGACCACCTCGGGCGTGTCGTGGACCTCGACGTCGGCCACGGTGAGGCTCTGCAGCTCGGCTCGCGAGTAACCGAGCAGGCCGCAGAGGGCGTCGTTGACCTCCACGATGCGGCCGGCCCGATCGACCATCAGGTAGCCGTCCTGGGCCGTTGCCAGGATGCGAGAATGGCGCCGCTCGGCCTCGCGCGCCTGGCCCACGTCGCGCCAGGCTACGATGCCCCCCGTGATGCGGCCCTCCTCGTCGCGGATGGGGGCCGCGTTGCACGACAGGGTCAGCCGTCGCCCTTCGGCCCCGACCTGCACGACCTCGACGTCGTGAACCGTCTCGCCGCGCCGCAGCGCGCGCGAGAGCGGCAGCTCGTCGTCGGTCATCGGCGTGACCCCGTCGGCGTGGAAGACCGGCCAGCTCCGGACGAGCTCGTGGGCGGACTCTCCGACGGTGCTATGCCCCAGCACCGCCTCGCCGTGCCGGCTGACCCTGCGCACCCGGCCGTCGGCGTCGGTCAGCGTGATCCCTTCCGGGACCGAGGCCATCAACGCGTCGAGCACGCGCTGGCCCTCCTCGGCGCGGTGACGGGCGGCAACGGCGTCCTCCAGCAGGTTCAGCGCCGCGAGCTTCGACGCGCGCAGGGCCTCGTTGGCGTGCTCCAGGTCGGTCACGGCCCGCCGCAGCGCATCTTCGGCGGCCCGACGCGCGGCGACGTCCACGATCAGGGCTTCGTGCGCGGCTTCCATCAGCTCGGCCTGGCGCCGCTCCGCCGCCTCGGCCGTCCGGGCTGCCAAGGCCTCGCGCGCCGCGCTCGCCTTGGCAGCGCGCAGCCGGGCGCTGATCCACCCGACGAAAGCGGATGTCGCCAGCAGGATGAGCGTGCGCAGTGCGAGCGAGGCGGTCGATGGCGCCGCGCGGCCGCCGTAGACCAGCGTGAGCTCGAACGCGGTGACGCCCAGCAGCGCGCTGGCCACGCCAGGCCCGGCACCGAGCAGGACGGCGGTGCCCATGATCGCGGGGAAGAGCGTGATGTAGAGCGTGTTGTGGCCGATGAACGGAAGCAGGAGCTCGCGGAGGCCCAGCGCCAGCCCCACGGCGACCGCGGCCAAGCCATACCGAGCCAGCCATCGCAGGGCGAACGGCCGTTCGTCAGGTCGTGGGGGCGACGCTGTCTCCCCGCAGGGCTCCCGGTCGCGCGCGGGGCTGGGGCCGGTCACGGTCACGATGCCTCGAGCTCCGTCGTGTAGGGCAAGGGCAACCCGAGCCGGGCGTGCAGCCTGTTCACCTCGCGCTTCAGCTCGATCATGCGCAGCTCGCGATCGATCATGACGAGGTTGAAGCGTTCCAACTCCTCGTTACGACGCCGCAGCTCGTCCTCGGCCCCGCGTTGGCGCGTGATGTCGAGCGCGATGCCGCCCATCAACCGCGCCCCACCGCCCGCCGAGAACGGGAACTTGACCACGTGCCACGTGCGGGGTGTCGCGCCGGGGCCGTCGGTCTCCTGGACCACGTCGAGGGGCTCGTCGCTCTCCAGGAGCTCCTCGTCGTCCGCTTGCAACCGTCCTGCCGCGCCGGGCGCCGACAGGTCGTACGAGCCGACCTCCCGGGCGCGCTCGCGGTCCAGCCCGGTGGCTTCCTCCCTCGCGCGGTTCACGTAGACGTGGCGACCGCGCTCGTCGCGGATCCAGGCCAGGGCGGGGATGGCGTCCATGAACGCGTGGAAGCGGGCCTCGTTGGCGCGGCGCGCGTCCTCGGCGCGCTCGCGGTCGGTGACGTCGCGACAGGCGGCCACGAAGACCGAGCCCAGACCGTCGCCCTCGATTCGCGCCGCGTTCACCTCGACCACGATGGGCGAACCGTCGCGTCGATGAAGCTCCAGGCGCGCCGACAGCGAGCCCAGACGCAGCGCCGCCGCCAGCACCGTCTCGCGCGAGCCGGACGTCGCGGGGGCCTTGACCAGTTCGGCGCCCAGGCGTCCGAGGACCTCGGCCTCGGCGTACCCGAACAGCGCTTCGGCGCCGCGACTCCAGTACGTGATGCGCCCTTCGTCGTCGGTGGCGAGGATGGCGTCGTGGACCTCGGCCAGCAGGCGGGCCTGGCGCTCGATCTCGCGCTCGGCGAGGCGGCGAGCCGTCAGGTCGTGAAGCAGCAGCAGGTGGCGCCCGGGCAGCACGTTGGGCCGTCCGGCCACCTCGATCCACGATCGCGAACCGTCGGCGTGCACGACCTCGCCTTCGGCGCGGAACGTTTCGGCGGCCAGCAACGAGGCCCAGTCGCGGTGGAACACGTTCGGATCCAGCACGACCTGCTGTCCGTCGCCCTCGCAAAGGCACTGGCCGGCGACGTCGAGCAGCGTCATCGCGGCCTCGTTCGCGATCACGACGCGTCCCTGGTCGTCGACCAGCGCGATGCCGTCGGTTCCCGCCTGGAACGCCGCGCGATACAGCGTCTCGCACTCGGTCGTGGTGACGCAGGCGCCCTCGATCTCGGCTCTCTCCAGCATGGCTTACCCCCCCTGGGGTTGCGATCCCCGGCGCCTACGAGGCGTACCCGGAAGGCAGATGACCCCCTGCCAGCGATTGCGCGAACACGTAGTGCTCCTCCAGGTCGATGAGGTCGCGCAAGCGCTGTTCGACGCGCTCCAGGTCGCGCCCCAGGGCGTCGAACGGGCGCCCGCAGTCCGCCTCGGCCTCGACGTGGCGCCGGATCTGCTGCAAGCGCGAGAGCTGCGCGGCGTGGTCGCACCGCATACCCTTCACGGCGCCGGGCTCGACGCGCAGCACCGGGAAGCGCAGCAGCGCGAACAGGAACGTCTCCTCCCGCCACAGGTGGTCGTCGACCAGCGCGTTCAGCTCGACCAGCCGTTGGACCAGGTCTCCGGTCACGATGCCCTCGCCGTCCTCTCCGGGGTTGGGGCCGTCGGGCTCCAGCGAGCGCGCTCGTTCGATTGCGCGACGCAGCTCGCGCCGCAGGGGGGCGTGGTCTCTCACGATGACTCCGTCGAGCGAGTGCCACGGTCCGTTCCAGGCAGTTGCCATGCGATCCTCCTCGGGGCGTCCCGGGTTCGACAGGTTCGGCCTACGCGCGCGCCAGGACGGGCGCGTAGAGGTGGTGCTCCTCCAACAGGATCAGCTCGACCAGGGTCTGCTCCAGGTGGACCAACTCGAGCTCCAACGCCGCAAGGCGGCCGTCTTCCAGGCTGTCCGCGGCTCGTTCCGCGACCAGCGCGCGAGTCTCCTGCAGGCACGTCAACTGCTCGCCGTGGTCTCGTTGCATGAGCCGGATGGCCTGCGGGTCCAGGCGCAGGACCGGCACGCGCAGCAGCGGGAACACGTAGGACTCCTCGCGCTGCAGGTGCAGGAGGATCAGCTCGCACAGGGCGTGGATCCGACCGAGCAGGGAGGTGGAGGGATCGGCCTCGTCGGCCGCCAGCGCACCGTCGGGAGCGAGCGCGCAGGCCTGGTCCACCAGGCGTTGCAGGGCGCGCCGAACCGGGACGTGTCCGCGCAGCAGGGCTTCGTCCAGGAAGTGCCAGGGAGCGGTCGCGCTGTGCATGGTCCCCTCGGGGTGGCGATGACTGACGTTCCAGTTCGCAATCCTCGTGCCAAGAACAACCGGTTGAATTTCCGGGGACCTTCCAGGGATTTGCTTGCCACGCAGGCGCCCCGGAGTACATTTCGATCGTTCCGGACGGGTGATATCGACTCGGGTGTTGTGAGTTGTACAACGCGGTCAATGGCACACCGCGCGACGGCGCGCCCACGATCGGCGGGGGCCCGGTCGACCCGTGCGCGGGAGTCATCCACGGGCGCTCCGACGTCGTCCGCAAGCTGCGGCGCGAGATCGATCTCGTGGCGCGCTCGCCGTTCCCGGTACTGGTGCGTGGCGAGACCGGCGTGGGCAAGGAGGTCGTCGCTCACGCGCTGCACCTGGCGTCGGATCGTCGGCACCGCCCGCTGGTCAAGGTCAACTGCGCGGCGGTCCCCGAGTCGCTGGCCGACTCCGAGCTCTTCGGTCACCGCAAGGGCGCGTTCACGGGTGCCAACGACGACCGTACGGGTCGCTTCGAGGCCGCCCACGGCGGTACGCTCTTCCTCGACGAGATCGGTGAGTTGCCCCTGGCCATCCAGGCCAAGCTGCTGCGGGTCCTGCAAGACGGCGAGATCCAGCGCGTGGGGGATGCGCGTCCCCGCTACGTCGACGTCCGCGTGGTCGCCGCGACCAACCGTGAGCTCGACGCCGAGGTCGTAGGGGGGCGCTTCCGGGGAGACCTGTTCCACCGCCTGAACGCGTTCCCCATCCGCGTGCCGCCCTTGCGGGAGCGCGCCGAAGACCTCCCCGACCTGTGCGCGGCGCTGCTCGAGCGCATCGCCGTCCAGGTCGGGCGCGCGTCGGTGGTGGCCACGCCCGCCGCGCTCGACGCGATGGCGGCGGCGCCGTGGCCCGGCAACGTGCGCGAACTGCAGAACGTGCTCCGGCGCGCCGCGCTGATCGCCGCGAGCGAGGTCCCCGCCGACCAGCCCGTCCGGATCGACGTGGAGCACCTCGGCCCCGGGTTCGTCGCGGTCGAGCCGCCCTCCCGGGAGCGTGTCGAAGGCGACGTGCCCGGCCCCCACCGCGCGCGCTCCGAGTCGTACGTGGCCCTGGACGACACCCCGTTGCCGCTGCGCGAGGCCGTCGACCAGTTCCAGCGCCGGATGATCGTCGAGGCGCTGGAGGCGTGCGACGGCAAGTGGGCCGCTGCCGCCCGGCGGTTGGGGCTCGACCGAAGCAACCTGCGCCACCTGGCCCTGCGCCTGGGCATCGCCGAACCCCGAAGCTGACCGTTCGCCCCCCGGCGTGTCCCCCCCCGAGGGGTCGAGTTGACCCACGGGTGGGTGGTTTTCACCGTGGTCGAGCGGTAGAGATCCCCGATTCGCGAGAGGTGGCGACGACCCCTCGCAGGCCCGGATCGGGTTTCGGAGCGCCGATTCCGAGTTGGCACGAGTCCTGCACATACGGGTGGCATCCTAGAACAACGATGGCGACCGGGGGGTCGATCTTCCCGGCGCTGGTCCAAGGAGTGGCGATGGAAACGGCGACCTGGCTCGAGCGATTGCTTCCGGCCCGGCTCCTGGTCGACACGGCGACGGGGTGGCTGCTCGGCACCGAGCCGCCCCGCGAGATGCGCGGTCGCCTGGTCGACGCGGCCTGCCTGGTGCCCGGCACCGTGGTCGAGCAGGTCCTCCCCGGGCTCGAACGCCGCGGCGTCCCGGTCTCCAATCTGCGGTTCACGTGCCTGTACCTCGTCCGCGACGACGACGTGGCGATCGAGTTCGACCTGGCGAGCAGCCGGCGCCTGGCCCGGTTCCTCGCGAGCGACGAGGGTGCGGAGCGCGTGGTCGTGCGCGCCGGCAAGAAGCTCGATGGCACCTTCAGCCTGATCTCGGTGGTCCGCGACGACGCGCTCCACCGCGCTCCGGGGGCCCGCGAGGGGTCGGCCCCGGTCCTCCCGCCGTCGGGCCGCGGCGGCGCGCGTGTCCGACTCCGGCCGGTGGTCGCGACGCCCAGCCGGATGTGGCAGTAGCCGCGAGGCCCGGGCGCCCGGCCCTTTCCGGGCGCTCCGTTGCGGGCGGTTCGGTGGAGGGCGGGCGATGCGCTACGAGAGCGTCGAGTCGTCGGTTCAGGGCGTGCGGGACCCGGAGCGGTCCTTCTGGGAGCACAGAGCCGGGGAGGGTGCGACCGCGCACGACGGAGTTCTCGAGCCGTCGCTGCCCGCTTCGCCGGGGCTGTCGCCGGTGGGGCGGCCCCACGTCACGCTCGTCGGTGACGTCCCGATCTTCTGGACCGACCTCGGCGCTGGGGCGCCCCTCGTGCTGCTGCACGGCGTGGGTGACACGCACCGCACGTGGCGCCGACTGGCCCCGCTCCTGGCTCCCCGCTTCCACGTGCTGATGCCGGACCTTCCCGGCCACGGCTTCTCGGGCCGGCCCGATGCCTCCTACGCGCTCGACTGGTACGCCGACGTCCTCGACGCCTGGATGGGGGCGATCGGCCTCGCCAAGGCCCACGTCTGCGGACACTCGTACGGCGGCGGCGTGGCGCAGTGCCTGGTGATGGCGCACCGCGAGCGCGTGGATCGCCTGGCGCTGGTGGCCTCGGGCGGGCTGGGGCAGGAGGTCGCGCTGTCCTTGCGCCTGGCCTCGCTCGACGTCCCGGAGCGCCTGTTCTTCCCGCGCGCCATGTGGCTCGGCAGCCGGCTCGCCATGTCGCTGGACCCGCACACGTTCGGGTACCCCGAGCCGGCCGAGATCGACGAGAGCGCGCGGGTCAATGCCCGGCCGGGCAGCGGGCGGGCCTTCGTCCGCACCGTGCGGGCCGTCATCGGCTTCCACGGGCAGACCCGCCAGACCTGCAAGGAGGTGGCGATCGTGCGCCACTTGCCGCCCATCGCGCTGTTCTGGGGCGCCACGGATCGCGTCCTGCCCGTGTCGCACGCGCGCATGGCGGCCGAGCGTTTCCACGGGGCCACCCTGTCGGTCTTTCGAGAGTGCGGGCACTTCCCCCACCTGCACGTCCCCGGGCGCCTCGCCGACGAGCTGACGACGTTCCTCGACGACCCGGAATCGCTCCCCGCCACCCTCCTGTTTGCCTGCCCGGACGGGCCCCGCTCCTCGGGCCCCGACGCGCTCCCCGTCGGTCGGTGCGAGACCTGCACGTTCCGGCAGCCGGCCTGACACCACGGCGTTCGAGCGCTCGTCCGAGCGCTGTACGTCCCCGTACCAGGGGAGTACACTCCCGGCGGCGTCGCCCCAGGCGCCGGGACCGCGGGAGGAGAACGTGGAGACGCTCGACCGGTTGATCGACCAGGGGGTCCGCCTCCTGTGGGTAGCGGCGCATCCCGACGACGAGAGCTTCTCGGCCGGCATCCTGGCCAAGCAGTCGCTGCGATGCCAGGGGCCGCTGCACCTGCTCGTGCTCACCGAAGGGGAGGGCGGCGCCTACCCGAAGAAGCTGCGCGACGGTCGTCCCCTCGGCCAGGTGCGCCGCGCCGAGATGGAGTCCGTGGCGCGGGGTTACCACGCCACGCTCGAGATGGAGCGCTACTTCAACGCGCCGCTGCCCGTAGACAGCTTCCCGCCCCGCGACGAGATCGCGCGGCGCTGGGCCGAGCGCTCCGATCCCGCCTTGCGCGTCGCCGCGACCATCCGGCGCTTCCGTCCCGACGTGCTGCTCACGTTCGCACCGCAGAACGGCGCCACCGGCCACCCCGAGCACCAGCTGGCCGCGCGCTTCGCGACCGCGGGCGTGCGCGTGGCGGCCGAGCCGGCGGCCGACGTCGAGGGCGCACCGCACCGCGTGGCGAACGTCTACTACCTGCTGCTGCGCCACAAGGCGCTGGGCCGCCTGGGGATGCACCTCGATCCGCTGGAGCCCACCGAGACGTTCGACGCCCGGCAGGCGTGCGTCGACGGCCAGTCGTGCGCGCGGGTGGGCGCCGAGCTGACCCGGCTGCACCGCACGCAGAACGGCGACATGCGCATGATGCGCCTGGTGATGCGCTTCGTGAAGCTGGCCTACCTGCGGCGCGTGGATCCGTTCACCGAGATCGAAGATCCCTTCGAAGAGGTCGCGGCGCGATAGCGGCGAGCGCGCGGTCTGCGAAGCTCAGCGGGCCTCGCCGATCAGCGTGTAGCTGGAGGAGTCGGCGTAGCCGCGCACCATCACGTGTACCACGGCGGGCGTGGCCAGCGTCACCTCGCACACCTCGTCGGATCCGGAGCGGTAGGGGCGGCAGTCGTACAGCGTCTCGGTGGGGGCCGAGCCCACGCGCACGTACAGGTCGGCGTCGCCCTCGCCCGTCATCTCGAAGGCGTACGCACCCGCTGCCAGGGTCGGAGTCTCGTAGCGCTGCTCCTGATCCGCCGTCACGGTGCCCTCTTCGGCCAGGCCCGCCCACGCGGCCGGCGTCTCGCCACCCGGGTTCTCGCCTTCGCCGTAGCCGGGATGGTACACGTTGTCCTGCTCGCCGGTGACGAGCACGATCTGGTGCGAGTCGATGCCCTTGAACATCAGCTCGTAGGTCTTGGGAGCGTCGTAGGCCAACAGGCCGCTGGTCAGCGCCATGGTGGCCTCGGAGTCGGACGCGAAGTAGGCCGGCATGGCGTTCACCACGAAGTCGAGGTACCGCGTGCCCTCGGGGTCGTCGGGGTTCACGCTGGAGCGGGTCTCGGCCAGCGAGCCGTCGACGTACGCGAAGGTGTCGCAGCCGTTCATGAAGACGATCACGTACTGCCCGCCGACCCACTTGCCCTTCTTGGCCAGCGCGCGCACGTTCTGACCGAGCCCGGCGTGGCCGTTGTAGGCGATCAGGTCGGCGCGGGTCGACAGGTCCTCGTAGCGATCGTAGAAGGCGGAGGTGGCGCCGGCCACGTTGTCGACCAGCAGGGCGTTCACCTGCACGGTGCGACCATCGGCCAGCGTCGCGCGGAACTCGACGTCGGGCGTCGAGACGCCCGGATCGGTGGGGACGGTGGCGGGCGTGGTCTGCAGGTCGCTGGAGGCCAGGCGCTTGCGGACGGCCGCGACGAACTCGTTGTAGGCGGCCACGCCGGCGTCGGCGCTGGTGGTCGCGCCGTCCTCGTACTTGCCGAACACCGACACGACGCGCAGGGCCTTGTCTTCCCAGACCTTGTGGAACTCTGGGTACCGGCCGGTGGTGTTGACCGCGCTGACGGTCACGGTCACCTGCGCCTTGATCACATCGGCGTCGGCCAGCTTGCAGCCGCTCTTCGCGGGGCGGTAATAATACCACATGCTGCCCGCGTCGACGTCGTGCGCTCCGGCTTCGACGCACGAGCCCTTGTACTTGGTCGTGAAGGCCTGCTGACCGCTGTAGCTGACGTCCTGCGGCAGCGTGAGCGTGTAGCTGGTCGGCAGGTTGGTCTTGCTGCCCCACGCCACGGGCATGCTGGCGTGGTAGGTCACGCGCGTCTTGCCGCCGTCGGCGGAGGCGGTGGCCACGTTCGTCAACGTCAGGCGATCGAGGCGACCCACGGACTTGTCGCCGTTCAGGTGTCCGATCGTGTAGAGCAGCTGGTCCTGCACGACGCGCCGCGTGTCCCAGGCCGCGTCGGTGACGAGCGAGCCGTCGAACTCGAAGTCGAGGACCGTGGCCAGCACGCTGGCGTCCTCCTTGCCCAGGCTTCCGCCCTTGACGTAGTCGCCGGCGCCCAGGCCGTCGTCGGCCGACGAGCCCCCGGCACAGCCGACGGCCAGGGAGAGCACCAGGATCAGGGAGAGGGCCCGGAGGACCGAAACGTGCGCGCGTACCATGGTTCACCTCGAAGGAAAACGGCCGACAGGGTAAAGATTTCGGGCTTCCGCGTCAAGCCCGCTCGAGCCGTTGGATGGTCGGGATTGAGCGGTTTTTACCGGCACTCGGCCCTGCCGTCCTCGGGCTCCTCGCAGGTTTCGCAGTCGATACGCGCGATCACGTAGCCCGACCCCCCGCAGACGACCAGCGCGCCGGGCGCGCAGGTGCTGGCCCCGGGCTCGCACGGCTGCTCGGGATCGGCGCACTCGGCCTCGGTCGTACCGCCCGAGTCGAACTCCACGCAGGCGAAGCCGGCCTCGCAGGGCGTCTTCTCGACGACCAGGCCCGTGCCCTGCGCGCACGTGTGCACCTGGCCTTCGCGGCAGACTCGGGCCGCGGTCGCGGGGCAGGCCAGTCCGGCGTAGCCGCAGAAGGTCTGGTCGCCGGCCGAGACGCAGGCCTTGCCGCCGGTGCAGGTGTCCACGCGAGTCGAGGCGACGCCGTGGTCGCCACATCCGTACACCGTGTCGCCCGCGCAGAAGTAGGCTCCGGGCTCGGTGCAGGGCGCGTCGGGGTAGGAGCACGCGGCCCAGTCGGCGCCGCTGCTGCACGTGCGGCCGTTGTCGCAGGCCTCCAGCCCGGTCACGTAGCCGGTGGCGCCGCAGGCCACGCGCCACCCCTCGGCGCAGGTGTCGTGCGTGCAGGCTTCGAGCGGGGACACCACGCACTCGGCGGTGTCGTCGGCTTCGACGCAGGCTCCCGACGTACAGGGTTGGTGGACCCGGCCATCGCCTTCGGTGTACCCGCCCTCGACGCACTCGCGCTCGGTGCAGGCGCGGATCAGGGTGGCTCCGTCGCAGCGGGGTACCGAGCCGTCCGCCTCGCACGCGCAGAACGCCAGGATTCCCAGCAGGCCGATCACGAACCGCATCGCCACGTCGAATCCTCCGACCATTGCGTCGAACACATACTCCATCGGCGAACCGGTGGCCAGCACCGAAACCGGGCAATGGTCCCCACGAAGAGGCGGAGGTGCGCGTCACGCTCCGAGCAGGGCGCGCCGCAGCACGGCGATGCCCACGTCGAGATACCGCTCGGGTGCGAGCACGCCACCGAGCAGGTGTACCTGACCGCCGCGGTTCGCGAGCCGGTCGTCGACCCTCGGGGTGCGCGCGCACAGATCGGCCGCGAAGCGTTGCCAGTTGGCCTGGCGGGTGGGTTGCAGCGCGGAGCCGAGGCCCTGGAACTGTAGGTCCGACTCGTGGAACACGAAGGTGGGCTGTCCGTCGGCGACCAGCAGCATCGAGGCCCGCGTGCTCACGGACGTGCTGGCGGTCTCGATCGTCTTCTTGGTGGTCAGCGAGAGGCCGCCCGTGAGCACCGCCTTGCCCAGGCTGAACCGGCGCACGGTCGAAGTGTCGGTGCGGGTCAGGGTGGTGGTGGACGAGACCTTCAGTACCAGCCGCAACGACGCGTCGTCGACCAGGCGTTGCCAGCCGTCGCGTGTCTCGAACTGCCACCCGTCGGGTATGCGCTGGAAGGAGTGGATGGGCACGCGGGCGTCGGGCTGTTCGCACTCGTCGCCGGACAGCAGGAGGGGCGCGAAGCCCGACGACGTCAACCGGGCCGCCAGGCGCTCGGCCGCGGCGCGCTCGCTGAACGACGCGAGCACGCGGGGCGCCGGTGGTTGCACCCGCATCCGGGCTTCGACGGGCGCGAGGCCCAGCAAGCGGGCCAGCGCCGTCGTTCGTTCGTCGACGTCGCCGTCGAGCAAGCCGGCTGCCACGATGAAGAGGGGGCCGTGCATGGGCACACGCTACTCCTGGCCGCGGGCACCGTCCAGGCGTCACGCACCGGAGCCGATGGAGAACTCGGCCTTGGCGGCCAGCTTGGCCTCGATGAAGGCCTTGTGGGGCACCTGGAGCAACCCCGCGATCAGGCGGATGGTCTCGACCTCGGCCAGGTCGAGCTCGCCGTCGGCGCAGGCGACGCGATAGAGCTGTCGCACGATGGCGGCGCGGGCGGTCGCGTCGAGGCCTTCCGCGGCTTCGTGCGCGAACGAGTACAGGTCGATGCGCTCCCTGGCCGCCTGCTCGACCGAGGCGAGCACCAGCGCCACGTCGGCGGGATTGCTCGGGTCACCCCCGGCCAGGACCTGGCCGATCAGCGCCTTCTCGGCGTCGAGCAGCCGCCCATCAGCCTCGGCGACGCTCCAGAGCAGGACGCCCAGGGCGATCTTCTCGTCGGTGGCCGAGCCACCGCCGGGGCCCTTCGCCGATTCCGTCGCGGGGACGAGCAGTGAGCGCAACCTCTCGAGCCACCCACTCATGATCACAGCCCGAACCAGCCCCGGAACGCCGCCGTGAGCGCGTCGGGGGAGGCTCCGCTCGGGATGGGGAAGACCCGGATCGAGATCGTCTGCCCGCCACTCCAGGGCCACCACACGGACGCGACGAGCGCGTCGCCGCCGTCGGTCGCGGCGATCCACTGGCCGGGGCGCACCCCGCCGAGCCGGGCCGCCAATGCCTGGACCTCGCGCGGCGCCGTGCCGAGGGTCTCGTGGCTCCACCCGGGGCCCAGGTGCGCCTCGATGGCGGCGCGGGTCGTGGGCGCGCGGTCTCCGGGGAAGGTCGCCAGCGCCGCCCCCAGGCGTCCGTCCCAACTCCAGGCGAGCGTCGCGCCCAGGTCGGCCAGCAGCTTACGGCACGTGGTCTCCAGCTTCGCGGCCGCGAGTTCGCCCATGGTCGTCGGTGCTCCGTGGCTCGTCGATCCACGAATCTGCACGTGTCCGGGCCCGCGGTCAACTTCCGGACGTCGTGTACTCCCACTTCTTCAAGAGCTCGGGATCGGCGCGCGGCGGGGTCGGGCCGCGGTCGGGGCCGCGATCGGCGGGGGCCGTGAGCAGGCGCTCGGCCACCCGGTCGAAGAGCACGCGGTGGCCGCCCAGCGTCCAGCGCCCGAACAGGGTGTGACCGCCTTCGTAGCCTTGCAGCGCGTACTCTTCGGGCGTGGTGATGTAGCCCGTGTACGTGTTGCTGTACGGCATCGACACGAGGTGGCGCACGCCGCGCCCGGCCAGCCGCTGGAGCAGCCCCGCGCGCAGCCGGCGCCCGGCGACGGTGGTCAGCTCGCCGGCGGCGGCGGCCAGGGCGAAGCCGCCGATGATGACCACCTGTCCCGGCAGGATCTGCGGGGCCCAGGGGCGATCGTCGACGGCGTCGGCCTCGAGCACGCGGTTCATGAACCCCACCGTCGGGTCGACCGAGTTGGGGATGGGGAAGCGCCGACTCATGGTCTTGAACCCGAGCGCCTTGCCGCGCGTGCCGAGCCCGAGCTCGAGCAGGGGCAGCTTGGGCAGTTGCGGGTCGTCCGCCCCGTCACCGGACCAGCCCGCTAGCTTCGCGCGGGCTCTCGCGGCGGCTTCGATGACCGGCGCGAGCACGTAGGGCAGGCCGGGACCCTCCTTGGTGCCGAAGATCATGCGCACGCCCACGACGGCCGGCGTCGTGCGGCACCCCGGGTTCCCCTCGGCGAGCTCGGGGGGCACCGCCAGGTCCGCGAAGTCGGCGGTGCACAGCGCGGCGTCGAGGCGTGGCTCCAGGCCCTCGCCGGTCGCCGATTCGAACAGCGCCAGGGCGAAGCGCGCCTGGATCTCGCCGTTCAGGCGTGCCGCCTCGAAGTCGTTCTCGTGCTCGCCGATGGTCATGCCGCGGGAGCGCGAGAAGTTGCGGTTGGGGGTCACGTCGCCGCAGGGGGCCTGGGCGAACGCGGCCACGAAGCCGGGCGCGTCCAGGTTCAGCGCCGCGTGTCGCTCCAGCCACGCCGCCGCCAGCCCCTTGTTGTCGGGGTGCAGCAGGTGGTTCTCGCGGTGGACGCTGGTGCCGTGCACGCCGAACCACGACACGAGCCCCAGGGGCCGCCCCGCCTGGTCGTCGAAACGCAGCACGGTCATCTCGCGGTCGATCGCGGTGGGCGAGTGGGCCTGGCCCGTGCGCGTGACGACGTCGGCGTTGGCCTCGTACGAGCGGATGACGCGGTTGAACGCCACGGGCTCCGACGCGGGGATCTCGCCCGCCGCCAGGTGGACGCGTCCCGGCACCAGGCGCGCGCAGGCGTGCTCGATGGCCGTGACGATGCCGTGCACCAGGTAGCGGAACACCTTGCTGGAGTAGCCGGGCGCCGTGGACGCGTAGAACACGGCGTGGGAAAAGCCGCTGGGGCTCGAGTGGGTGTGCGTGGCCGACAGCACGACGCGCTCGTCGGTGAGGCGAAGCCCAGGTCGCCGTCCCAGCTCGTCGAGCACCGCCTGGCGCAACCCTTCGGTGATGAAGCAGATCTCGGCCACCACCAGCGCGACGCGACCGCCGTCCACCGGGTCCTCGAGCACGAACGCCCGAGCCGACAGGGGCATGGCGACGCCTTCGGCCGTGTTGTCGTGGTAGGCCCAGCCCAGCATGCACATGCCGGGCTCGAACACCGTCAGGTCGGTCTTCGCGCAGCCAATCTTCACCATGGTCGGGCTCACGTTGGCTCGGGCCGAGGTGCTCCTGGAGAATCCGGGGGCCTCACGCTCCGTGGGCCAGAGTATGGAGAGCGCCGATGGCCCGGTCAAGCGTGGGAACCGATCGGTTTCATCCGGACGCGGAATGCCGTTTCCGCTAGAGTCCTTCGCCGAGAGGGGAGCGGTATGTCGAAGCGCCAGGAGCCCGTCCGGAAGACCGTCCTCGAGACGCTCGACGACCTGCGGGCCGGGCACCGCGAGGCCTCGTTCAGCGGACCCGCTGCCGCGCTCAAGTACCTGCTGCGCACCCTGGAGGGCCAGCAGAGCCTGCCGAACGGCGTCAAGGCCGTGGCCTGGGACCTGATCGCCGCCGCCCGGGGCGCGCTCGGCGACTGGGAGGGCGTCGACGAGGCCGTGACCGCGTTCCTGTCCTACCTGCCGGCGCTGGAAGGCGCCCTGGGGCACGGCTACCGCGACGCGGTGCTGGCGACCACGGCCCTCGAGCGCGGCGTGCAGGCCCGCAGCGAGCTCGGCGACTTCGCCGGCGCCCTCGACCTGTGCGACCGGGCCATCGCGCTCGACCTCGGCGACCACTGGCACGCCAAGCGCGGCAGCCTCGAGTGGGCCCGGTGAGGGCCGGTTGACAGGCCGATCCAGGTCGATAATGTGCCCGTATGAAGACGACGACATCGACCCTGCTGGCCCTGGTGGTCCTGGCGTGCGCGAGCCTCGTCGTGGCGTGCGAAGGCGGCGGTGACGGCGCCGACGCGCTCGACGCGACCGACACGGCCGACGCGCTCGACGCGACTGACGTCGCCGCCGACGGCGACGCGATCCAGGGCTCCGACGTCCCGATCCTCGAGCGTCCGCTGGTGGCCTCCCACGCGTGCGTCGAAGCGCTGCCCCCTACCCGACCACGGCTACGTCAGCCCCGCGGCGGTCGTGCTCGGCAGCGACCTCCTCAGCCTCTCGTCGCAGGACTTCCACGCGCTGAGCCTGCCGACCGTAGCCGTGATGACGTGTACACCCTCGGCTACGGGAACGGCGGGTAGCCCGTGATCCGGCGCATGGCCTTGTACAGCGGTTGCAAGCGGCCGTAGAGCGGTCGGTAGACGGCGCGGTACAGCTGGTCGTAGCGCGCCACGTTGTCCGGGATGGGGTCGAACACGCGCCCGGCGCCCGTCATGGCGGCCACGGCGCTGCCCACGTCGGGATGCAGGCCCGCGCCCACGGCCCCGAGGATGGCGGCGCCCAGTCCCGAGGCCTCGTCGCAGCGCGAGCGCCGGGCGGGCATGCCGAACACGTCGGCGGTGATCTGCAGCACCAGGTCGCTGCGCGAGCCGCCGCCGCACAGGGTCAGCTCGGTGATGGGCGTGCCCGTGCGCGCCTCGATGCGCTCGCGGCCGCCGCGCATCTCGTACGCCAGCCCCTCGAGCAGCGCGCGGTACATGTGCGGCTTGCGGTGCTGCGCGCCGAACCCGATGATGGCGCCCTTGCCCTCGGGCCCGGGGTGAGCGAGGCCCGGTGTCCAGTACGGCTGCAGCGTGAGACCGAGCGACCCCGCCGGGACCCCGGCCGCCAGCTCTTCGAGCAGCGCCTCGGGCTCCAGGCCGCGCTGCAGCGCCTGTTCGCGCTCCAGGTGCGCGAACTGCTCCTTGAACCACGTGACCATCCAGAAGCCGCGGAACACCTGGTACTCGACGTTGTAGCGTCCGGCCCGCGCGCTGGCGTAGGGCGGCACCAGGCGCACCGGCTCGATGTAGCGCGCCGAGTCGACGTTGAGCGTGGCCGTGGTGCCGAAGCCGATGCACGCCTGGTGCGGCTCCAGGCAGCCCGACCCCAGCACCTCGCAGGCCTTGTCGGAGCCGCCCGAGATTACCGCCAGCCCCTCGGGCAGGCCCGTGTGACGCGCGGCCTCGGCCGTGACGTTCCCGAGCGGCTGACCCGGCGCGACCAGCTCGGGCAGCGTGGCCGGGGCGACGGCCAGCGCCTTCCACTTCCAGTCCGAGGGGGAGCTCCAGGCCAGCTTCTTGAAGTCGAACGGCAGGTACCCCACGGTACACGCCACCGAGTCGGCCGCCCGCCCGGTCATGCGCAGCGTGACGAAGCCCGACAGCAGCAGGTAGCGCGCCGTGCGGGCGTGGAGCTCGGGCTGGTGCTCGGCGATCCAGTTGGCCTCGGCCTCGGCCTGGAAGCGCGCCACCACGCCGCGCGCTCCCGCCAGCGTCAGCGCCGTGCGCCACGCGGCCGGCAGCCGGGGCGGGCGGCTGGCCCGGCGCTGGTCCAGCCACAGGATGGCCGGGCGCAGCGGGCGGTCGTCGGCGTCGAGGCTCACCACCGTCCCGCGCTGGAAGGTCATGGCCACGGCGGCCAGCCGGTCGGTCGACACGCGCCCCTGCGCCCACAGCGCCCGGCACGCGGTGCCGACCCGCTCCCAGTAGACCTCGGGGTCCAGCTCGGCCCAGCCGTGCTCCGGCGACAGGTACGGCGGATCGTAGACCGCGCGCGCCTTATCGAGCAGTCGCCCGGAGGCGTCGAACGCCAGGGCGCGCGTGCTCTGGGTCCCCACGTCGATGGCCAGGATGGCGTCTTTCATGTGCTGCTCCCCCAGCTGCCGAGACCGTCGGCGCGCGGTCGCTACTGGACGAGGTTCATCCCGCCCGGGTAGCCGTACGCGGTCACGCCGCCGTAGCCGTAGACCATCAGCCCGAAGGGCTGCGAGGCGGTGAAGGCGTGGTTGCCCGTGGTGACCTCGTGGTAGGCGTACTCCCAGGTGCCGTCGCCCAAGGGCTCGAACTCGCCGTCGGGGACGAGCACGCCGTCGGCCATGACGGGCAGGCCCTGCGGGCGGATCACGGTGGTCCAGTTGGTGCCGTAGCCGTCGCCCGTGCGGATGACGTAGGCGTCGCGGTACTGGGCGCGGGGCGGCAGGATCATCATGGAGGGGTCGCCCGTGGTGGGCACGCCGCTGCCGATGGTCTGGGTCTGGCCCGCGCTCATGAGGAACTGCACCACCTGGATCTTGCCGGTCGCCTTCAGCACGAAGCTGTCCTGGGTCTCGACGCGCAGGTTGTCGCCCGCCTGCGCCAACGTCTTGCCGTCGACCCCGTCGATCGACGGGACGGTGGTCAGCTGCACGCCGGGCTCGCCGGCGACCACGACGAAGCGGTCGGCCTCGTAGCCGCGGGGCTTCGACTTCACGCAGAACGCCTCGTCGCCCCAGGTCTCGACGGGCATCAGCTGCTCCTCGAGGTGCTCGGTGCAGCAGCTGTCCCACTCGTCGGTGAACTGCAGCTTCATGGCCTCCTGGATGCCCGCGACCTGGTGCCCCGAGAAGACGGCCACGGGCTTGTCGGCCTCGACGCGCGTGCCCGTCAGGTCCTTGGGGACCGTACCGGGCGTGATGACGCCGCCCTCGGCGTACTGCTCGAGGTTCAGGACGTCGAAGGGCTGCAGCGTGAAGGTGTAGGTCTGGTTCGCGAGCAGCGGCGCGGGGCTGAGGCCCACCCCGTGCTCGGGGTTGGCGATCAGCCGGACGGGGGGCGTGACCTTCACGGTGGTGTTCGGCGCGGTCGGCACCACGGCCAGGAAGCCGTTGTTCTCGGGGAAGCCCATCAAGGCGCCGCGCGACGGCAGCGACACCACGTAGTACAGCTTTCCGAGAGCGTTCTGCGGCAGGAGCAGCGAGCCGTCGTTCGACGTGGCGTTCTCGGAGTTGAAGGGGTTGAACTGGTAGGCTACCACCGGACGCGACGCCATGACGCGGATGGCCTTGGGCGCGAGCACCGATCCGTGGACGTTCATGACCGGCATCTTGAACTCGCGGCTCTGTCCCGCCGGCACCACGGGGTCGCCCACCGCCAACTCGTATTCGGCCGCGCCGGGCTTGTCGCACACGGTGCCCTTCTGCCCGTCGCAGGTCTCGATCGCCGGCGAGCAGAACGTGTCGCTGGCGCAGGCCACCACCACGCTGAAGGTCATCGAGACGTCGGTGTCGTTGGGGTTCGAGATGACCACGCTGTGCGGATACATCTCGGGCGTGGGGTTGTTCGGCAGCGAGGGGTTGTGCGTGGGGTCGTTGTCGAGGTCGACCGACCAGTACTGGCAGCCGGTGTTCGTGTTCTGCTTGATGTCGGCCTCGCAGAGCGACAGGCAGCGCCCGCCCGTGCAGGTCTGGCCGGGGTCGCACGCCTGGGGCTCGCTGTAGCCCGAGCCGTCGGGCAGGCAGACGCTGACCGTGGACGAGCTCGCGCACTGCCCGGCGCCGGGCGTACACGCGACCACGCGGCATTCGCCGGCCGCGCAGATCGTGCCGTCGTCGCAAGGCGTGAGCGCCACCGCCGCGCCGTCGGGCGTGCAGACCCACGCCGAGGTGAGGCCGTCGCACTCCAGGCTCTGGCCCGGGTTGCACGCGGCGGGCTTGGTGCAGGCCCCGTCCTGGCAGGTGGCGCCCTGCTCGCACGTGGTGCTGAACTGGAAGGCGCCGCCCACGCACACGGAGACCACGGCGTCGTCGAGGCAGGCGTGCTCGCCCTCGACGCAGGCAGCGTCGGGCAGGGCGTCGACGGCCTCGGAGGCATCGGGGGCGTCGCCCGAGACGAGGTCCTTGCCGGCGCCATCGACGTCGAACACGAACCCGTCCAGCGGCACCGCAGTGTCGTCGGTGGCCGTGGCGTCGTTCGTCGACGTGGTACCGCCGCAGCCCGCGAGAAGCATGAGGATCCACGCCCAGCGCGCCATCGTGCACCTCCAGGAAGGCCGGTCAGGATGAAACGACTGTAACGGCGAGCCGTTCCCCGCGCAAGGCCGCTTTGGAGCCCGAGGGCCTGCGCCGACGATCGGTGGACGGCTTCGCCTGCCGCGTGCAGAATGGGGCCTGCCCTCGGGGAGGACTCTTCCGATGCGTGGCCTCGCGCTCGCGGTCCCGTTCCTGCTCGCGCTGCTCCTCGGCTGCCAGGCCGGGTCGCCCCGCACCGGGGGGAACGGCCGTGACGCGGTCGCGGACGCGGACGGCGCGTCGGACGGGACCACGGTTCCAGACGTGAGCCCGGGCGACGTGGCCGACCCGCGCGAGGCGTCCGGGGATCTCGACGTGTCGCCCCGCGCCGATGCGGGGCTCGCCGAGGACGCGGCGACGCTCCCCGATGACGCGGCGACGCTCCCCGACGACGCTGTGGCGGAGCTCGATGACGCAGCCTCGGCTCCCGATGACGCAGCCTCGGCGCCCGATGACGCAGCGGAGCCCGAGGTCGACGATCCCTGTGCCTCGGCCGACGGAACCTGGCCGCATCCGTTCTGCCTGCCGGCGCTCCCGGCCACCGTGAGCGGGGACACCAGCCAGGGAGCGACCGACCTGGCCGATAGCTACAGCCCGTGCGCCCCGGCCATCGACGAGTCCGGGCCGGGCGTCGTCTACGTCGTCTCGCTCGATCAGGGCGGCACCTTGACCGCCGGCGTCGACGACGTCCCGGGCGACGGGGTCGACGTCGACGTGCACCTGCTCACCGCACCGTCCGCCGACGCGTGCGTGGCGCGCGGCAACCTCTCGCTGACGGCGGCGGTCGAGGCGGCCACGTACTGGATCGTGGTCGACACGTGGTTCGACGGGACGTCGGCGCTGGTTGGGCCCTACACGCTGCAGGTCACGTTCCAGCCGGCGCCGACCGGGGATTGCCCCGCCGACATGGTGCCCGTGGGCGCGGCGTGTCTGGATCGCTTCGAGGCGCCGAACGTGGCGGGGGAGCTGCCGCTGGTCATGTACACGTTCACCGAGTCCGAGGCGTGGTGCGCGGCGCGCGGCAAGCGCCTGTGCTTCGAGGACGAGTGGACCGACGCCTGCGGGGGCGCGGCCGAGCTCGCCTACCCCTACGGCGACGCGCGGATCCCCGGGCTCTGCAACGACGCGCACACGTGGCTCCCGTACGACCAGGCGCTCTTGAACGGATGGCCGGCGTCAGCGTCCGGCACCGGCGTCGGGACGCTGGAGCAGCTGTTCGCGGCCGCCCGGGCGGTCTCGCCGACGGCCGAGGCCGCCGCCGACCACGTGGAGGGATTGTACCAGGGCGAGGGCAGCGGGACGAACGGCGACTGCACCAACGAGGTGGGCGCGTTCGACCTGGTCGGCAACGTCGAGGAGTGGACCCGGCGTCGGAACCCTGTCGCCCCGAGCTTCCATGGCAACCTGAAGGGTCGCTACTGGGCCGACACGCGCACCTGCCAGGACGACATCACCGTCCACGGCGACGCGTTCCGATTCTACGAGATCGGCTTCCGGTGCTGCCGGGACCGGGAGTGAGCCACCCGGACGGCTCTCCGCACCGGCGTGGACCCCGGGTGCCCACGCGGCAGACAACAACCTGAGAGCTTGGGATGTCCTCACAAGCTCTCAGCGCGCGGCCTCCCACAGGATGCCGTTGAGATCCGCCAGCTCGAGGCGCAGGTCCCACAGCCAGGCGCCGCGTCGGAGGTACGGGGCCCCGCCTCCGGCCACGTCCCACTCGGCCACCCGCGCGCCCACCTTGAGGCGTAGGCGATCCAGCAGCGTGCCGACGTAGACCGAGCCGCTGAACTGCACGAGGCGGTTGAGCCAGCCCAGGTCGGCTTCGACGCCGACGCCCAGGCTCAGCATGCGCGTGCCGAGGTCGGGGAGCGCCAGCGTGAGGCCTGCCGCGCTCGAGGCGTGGTGCTCGCGATCGCAGGCGAAGGACGCGCCGCAGGGGTTGAGCGTCGCGTGGGTCGCCAGCGTGTTCCGGACGACGAAGGGCGTGACGTGATCGTCGGCCCAGTAGCGCGCCGCCGCCAGGCGCATCCGCAGCTCGCCCCAGCCCCACGAGAAGCCCGGCTCGTAGCCGATCCCAGCGCCCGCCCGCACCGGGTCGATCTCCAGCCAATACGGCAGCAGGTGCCACGCCCAGAGCCCGTGGCCGTCGTCGGGGACGGTGGAGGGGTCGGCCTCGAAGGCGTCCCGCGCGTCGGCGTACGCGCGCAGCCAGTACGCGCTCTGCCGGACCACGCTGACCAGCGCCTGCTGCGCCTCGGCGGCGCCCTCGTTGGCGCGCCGCACGGCGTCGGGCTGGTCCGTCGTGGCCGAGACGTCCCGTTCGATGGCGGCCAGCTCGTCCTGCTCGATCTCGGACAGGCGCAGCAGGGCGCGCGCGGTGAGCAACGCCCACCACCGTCGGTTCTCCAGCATCGCGCGCATCTCGTCCGACACGGGGCGGTAGCCGGCGTCGCGCAGCCGCTCCAGGAAGTGGACGAAGGGCGGGTCGTCGAAGCACCGGCTGGTGTCGGCCGCCACCGCGCACTCGGCCCGCTGCGACTGCAGCGCCAGCGCCACGGTACACACCGGGCGCACCGGCTCGCCACGCCCCTCCAGGCACCCCTCCACCGTCTCCGGGGCCGCGTCGTAGGGGCTCCACTCCAGGGCCAGGAAGTGGCGCGTCAGGGTGGCCACCACGGCCGCGGCGGGCCCGGCGTCCGGGGCATTCAGGCGCAAGGAACGCAGCAGCCGCGCGGTCCGCTCGGACGGGTCCTCGCGCGGGTCGGTCGCGCGGCCGTACTCGGCCAGGCCCTCGGCCGCGTCGTACACGCCGGCGGCGAAGTCGTGCTGCCGGAACGGCGGATCCAGGAAGGCCCCGAAGTTCGCCAACTGCGACGCCGCCAGGGGAGGGAAGCGCCTGAGCGTCACCAGGCGCCGCGCCTCGCGGGGATCGGCCAGCAGCGTACGGGCCAGCGCCAGGGGCTCCGACAGCGGCTCGTAGAGCGTCGCCATGCCGGGGCGGGCGCCCGCCTTCTCCTGGCGCGCCGTCGCCCACTGGACGAAGCGCGCCAGCTCGGGTCCCCACGTCCCCGCGTCCAAGCCCGCCGCGACGCCCCGCGACGACTCGTCCAGCAGGCGCACGGTCTCGGCGAGGTCGCGGACCATCCGTTCCTGCTCCCGCTCCGGGACCCCGTCCCAGGCCAGCTTCTTTCGCGCGGGCGACCCGGGCGTCGAGAGCAGCTCCCGCGCCTCGGCCAGCTTCTTCGAGGCGGCGTCCAGCAGCGGTTGGGGCGACGCGTTGAAGCGGACGAGGCGCAGGGCGTCGTGCAGCGCCTGGCCGCGCGCCGTCGTCACCACCTCGGCCAGCACGGCCCCCACCCGGCGCACGCCGCGCCGCCCCACGTTCGGCTTCAGCGTGGCCTCGGGGCCGTGCCGTCGCAGGTCGGGATCGATGACCAGGTAGGTGACGGGCTCGCGGCCGTCGTTTCGGGAGGCCGTACCGGTTTCGGCCGCGTCGCTCTCGGACTGCGCCACGGCCAGGCCCAACGGGGCGTTGTCGAACACGCCCCCGTCGACGAACCGAGAGGTGCAGGTGGTCAGCGCGGGATCGGGCCTGCCGGGGACCCGCCAGGGGCTCAGCCCCCCCTCCGACAGGGCGAGGGCGAGGTTCCGACAGGTGTAGGCGGCGTTGCGACGCTCCAGGCGTTCCTTTTCGGCGGGCGTGGGCAGGTCCTCGGGGCACTGGTCGGCGGGCACGCAGTAGGTCAGCTCGGTCGGCCCGAAGGCCAGGGGGAACGAGCTGGAGGCCCGCACGGCGTCCAGCACGTCCTGCGGGTGCAGCCCGTTGGCGTAGTCCACGCGCTCGGCCAGGAACAGCACGTCGCCCGCCTCCCGGGCGCGGCGAAGCACCTCGACCTGGTTGTCGAACGTCAGGCGCGTGACCTTGCCGACGGTCGCGGAGCGCACCTTCAGGGGAATGGCGAAGCGCTGCACCGGCATTGGGATGTCGGCCCGCGTGCGCATCGTGGGCACCGCGCACGTCACCGTGACGGCCAGCGGCAGGTCGCAGCCGGCCCGCCAGAGGCCCGCCGTGTCCACCAGCGACCGCAAGCGCTGGAACAGGTCATCGACCAGTCCGCGCGCCAGCACCCCTTCGCTCTCGCTCCCCGGCGGGCCCCCCGTGCCCGGGTCGCGCGCCTCGGACGGCAGCAGGTCGGCGGCGCCTACGGCCAGCCAGGCGTCGTGGAACGGGTTGCCCTCCAGCCCCGGGGACCGGAACGGGTTCGTGAGCCCCGAACCGGGCGCTCCCTGGTCCGAGCAGACCGCCAACGCGGTCAGCATGCCGTTGATCGCCCCGGCCGACGCCCCGGCCACCCCGACCACGCGGCCGCCCTCCTGCTCCACCAGGCGCGTCAGGGTCCACAGCAGGCCGGCCTCGTACGCGCCCAGGCTCACGCCGCCGCTGATGACCAGGCTGTACGGCTGCCGGGGCCGCTCCGACACCTGAGCCAAGGCACCCGTGCCCGCCAGGCCGACCAGCACGAAGGCCAGCGCCGGCAGCATCCGGGCGCGGCGGTGGTGCAACGTTGCGCAGTTTCCAGGGAATGGTGGCAGGTCCATGGTCGGTCGCCTCGGGCTCCTGGACACGGCGCGCACCATACTCGCGTGCTCGCTCCGAGTCCAGGCACCGCGAGCGGTACGTCGGAACCGAAGCTGACCTGTCAGTCGCCGCCGGCGTTGGCGCGAAAGGCCTCCAGCGCCAACTGCGCGGCGGCATCGGCGCTCACCAGCCGGACGGTCGGAGGCAGCAGCTTCACCAGCTCCAGGACCGAGTTCTCCAGGCTGAGTCCCCCGTCGCTGGTCATGTAGACCCACGAGACCGTGCCCGCGGGATAGCTGCCGAGCTCTTCGGCCATGCGCTGCGGGCTGAGGTAGAACGGCTCCGTGAGGCCGCTCCCGCTGTCGTCGATGCCTCTCCATTCGCGAGGACGAAACACCACGACCTCGCCCCCGTCCTCGCCGACCAGGACCTCGAAGAACCGATCGGGCTCCCACCAGGGGAAGGCCGGGAACATGTACGGGACGTTGACGGGGAACACCCCCTGGATGGCGCCATCGGCCCGCGCGTACCGGGGCAGGAAGTCGGCCTCGGCGGCGGCCCAGGAGTCCCGCCAGTCCCAGTGTACGGTGCCGCGGACCCCGAGGATGCGGGCGTCCTGCTCCGTGGCCGCGACGAAGCGGTCCTGGTCCGCCGCGTTCAGCGAGGTGGGGTAGGCATACAGGTGCCCGCTGGGAGGGAGGATGAAGAAGTCGTTCCCGGTCTGCCGAAGCTTCGCGTAGTACCACTGGAGGACGTCGGGGGCGATGCGGGTCAGGTGCGGCGAGAGGCTCCAGGTGAGCGGCGCGCACGCACTGCCGGGCTGGTCACAATCGGCCAGGCGTTGGTTCAGCCACACGTTCCGTGTCGCCATGAGGAACTGGACGTTGTCACCGTCGCCGACCACGAACGCCACGTAGGTCGTGCCGGGGTCGTACGCCAGGTCCTCCGGCTCGTTCCTTTGCAGCTCGCCGGCGTCGACGATGGGCGGCCGCCGGGAGGAGAAGAACGACAAATTGCGTGTCTCCGAGGCGATGGCGCCCATGTTGCGGGACTCCAGGCACCTGGTCTGGGCCTCGTACAGGTACCCGCCCATGAGCATCCACGAGTTGTTGTACCCGTAGACCCCGACGGGCTTCGGCCAGGGGCTGGCGTTCACGAGGTCGGAGAGGACCTCGTGCTCGGGCGACGACGGCACGCAGCCGTTGACCAGGAAGACGACGAACAGCTTCTCCGAGAACACGAAGTCGACCAGGGTGGCCGGCATGTCGCGCGTGAGCGCGGGCTTCGAGGGATCGGCGGCGTTGATCTCGTACCCGGGGTTCAGCATGGCCAGCCCGGTGGTCTGATCGAGATAGTGGTCGGCGACGTACGTCGTGGCGAGCTCGGCCGTGTTCCGGGCTGCGAACTCGACGGTGGCGTCGAAGGCTACGTGGTCGCACGGTACGGCCAGGTCAACGTCCAGGGGGATGGCACCGAGGACCGCGCCGACCGTGAGGATGTTGGGGAGCAAGGTCTGCTGGGCCACGTACGAGTAGCGCACGCAGTCGGGGAAGCGGACCACGCAGGCCTCCAGGAACGCCTGCGCGTCGACGGTCTCGGCCGCCGTCAGGTCGAGCTCGTCCAGCCAGCGGGAGTCGTTCTCCTCCATCACCGTGTAGACGGAACCGCCGAGCTCGCGGTTGTACAGGCCGGCGCACGCCTGCACCGCCAGTTGCACCGCGGCCGGCGTCGTCGGGTCGACGGTGACGACCGTGAACGCCTCGGCGAAGCGGGGGCCGGCGTCGCTCTCGACGTCCGCCGCCCGGGTGTCGGCCCCGTCGCCCGGGTCCTGCACGTCGCCCGGACCCTCCGCGTCGACGAGATCGCCGCCGTCCTTCGCTCCGCCACAGGCGACGAACGCGGCGAGGAGCAAGCCGAACGCGATCGAGGACGACAGCTTCGAGCGAAAGCACGGCATGCCGACGTCTCCTTCCAGTCCCCGGGTGAAGACATCAATCGTAGCGGATGACAACGAAAAAGCCCAGCCGAGGGGCCGGTCGCTTCCCGGCGGCGCCCAAAAGGCGTGGCGCGTTCCGGGCCTCGTTCGTAAGATTGCGCCCACGGAGGACATCCATGATCACCGGCAAGGTCGTCGCCATGGTGCTGCCCGCGCTCGGCCCGTGGGTCCTGGCCTCGGCGCTGCTGGCCCCGGCCTGCGGCAACGACGAGTGCGGGGGCAGCGGCGACGACCACTGCGAAGGCGGCATCCAGATGCGCTGCGAGCCCCGGTACTCGGACAGCCACAGCGCCTACGGCAACCCCTATGAATGGTTTGGCTTGCCGTGCCCGGAAGGCCAGGCCTGCGTCGAGCTCCACACCTCCACCTGGGGCGACACGCTCGAGTGCGCGACCGAGGATCCGTCGCTACCCTCCTGCGCTACGGACCAGGAGGGCGAGCCGCTTCCGGCTGCCTGCCCCAAGGACAGCTGCGTCGCCTCGACCGTCCCCAACGGCTACGGAGGCTCCGACGCCATCTGGGGCACGCCCACCTGCGCGCGTGCCTGCGCGGCGGGCGTTGCGCACTACGTCGTCACCGCCTGCACGCCTCGGCCGGAGGAAGACGTGGTCCCGGTCGCGGTCCCCGAGGTCGTGGAGTAGCGGAGTCGGTGTACACCGGCTCCGGCTTCCCTTACCATGAGGCGTCGTCGAGCAACCTGGGAGCCCGGCATGATCCCGACCGCGCGGATGGCGTCGCTGATGGTGCTGATGCTCGTACTGGGCGCGATGGGGTGCGGCTCGTCCGCGTCGTCGCAGCTCGACGGTCTGGTCGCCGACCTCGGCTCCACCCTCGACACGGCGGGGCCCGACGGCGACCCGAGCGACGTCGAGGGGACCGACGACGGCCGCCCCCGCCACGACTGGGGCCTCGACGACACGACGGGCGCCGAGCCCTCTGCCGACGTCGCGCCCGACGTGCCTGCCCCGAGTGACGCTGAGGCGGACGCCCCCGCCGAGGCCGAGGTCGAGCCCGACGTCGCGCCTCCCTGCGAGTGCGGTGACGGCACGTGCCAGGCCCAGGCGTGCGGCGAGTTCCCCGACACGTGCCCCAACGACTGCTCGCTGTGGGTGTGCGGCAACGGCCTGTGCGAGCCCGGCGAGGCCATCGAGAACTGCCCGGCCGACTGCGGCGTCGACCTGTGCGGCAACGGGGAGTGCGAAGAGGGCGAGGACGCCCTGTCGTGTGTCCCCGACTGCGCCCTCGAATGCCCGCCCTGTCACGACGACGATCCCTGCACCGAGGACCTGTGCGACCCCTTCACGGGTACCTGCGAGTTCCCGGCGGTCACGCCCAGCGGTGCCCCCGACGCCACCTGCGACGGCGTCGACGACGACTGCGACGGCCCGGCCGACGAGGACTTCGTCCCGGAAGAGACCACCTGCGGCGTGGGCGCCTGCGCGGCCACGGGCACGCTGACCTGCGAGGGCGGGCAAGCCGTCGACTCCTGCGCGCCCCTGCTGCCCGGCGCCGAGGCGTGCAACGGCGTCGACGACGACTGCAACGGCTCGATCGACGACGGCCTCGTCCCTGCAGGCACCACGTGCGGCGTGGGCGCCTGCGCGGCCGTGGGCGAACTGGCCTGCGTCGAGGGCCAGCCCGTCGACACCTGCGCGCCCTCGGCGCCGACCAACGAGGTCTGCAACGGAGTCGACGACGACTGCGACGGCCAGCTCGACGAGGCCTGCCCGTGCCCCGTGCGCGTCTACGGCGGCCACGCCTACGAGTTCTGCACGCAGGCGGGCAAGTGGACGGTGGCCCGCGACGCCTGCGCCGCGCACGGCGGCTATCACCTGGCCGTCGTCACCGACGACGCCGAGAACCAGTGGGTTACGGCCACGGCCGCGGCGTTCTCGGGCGATCCCTGGTGGCTCGGCGCCAGCGACCGCGACGACGAGGGCACGTTCCTGTGGGTCGACGGCAGCCCGGTGGGCTTCGCGGCCTGGGACGACGGCGAGCCCAACGACCAGTGGTGGAGCGAGGACTGCGTCGACCTGCTGATCGACCCGAGCGGCCGCTGGAACGACGAGGACTGCGACTCGTTCCTGAACTTCGTGTGCGAGCACGAGTGAGGCCGACGCCCGGCGGTCGTCACACTTCCCGGACCTTCCGCACCAGGAAGCGTCGCCAGCCCCAGCCCGCCAGCCACGAGAAGCGCGTGGCCGTGACCACCTGGCGCGTCGCGCCGTCCACCACGAAGCCGTGGATGGCGTTGCGATCGAAGGTGCGGTTCGAGTACGCGCGGAGCCGCGTCAAGACCTCCGGCAGGGCGGACTGGCGCACCTCGACCACCACCAGCGTGGTGGGCTGCTTCGCGCCGCCCATCGTCCCGCTGTACCGTGCGCAGCACTCGGCCAGGATGCGCTTGGCCGCCTCGCGCTCCAGCGTGAAGCGCTTCGCGGGCCGGGCCTCGGCGTCGACCACGCACACCATCGAGAACGTCATCCCGTCGCTGTGCGTCAGCACCACGTCGCACGCCCCCACCAGCGCCTGCGCCTCGGGGACCGCCCCCACCACGTAGCCCCGCTCCTCGACGAAGCCCGCGATCAACCGTTCCGCCAGCGTGGCCATGGTCCCTCCCGCGGCGCACCTGATGACCCCATCATGCAAGGTCGCAGAGAAGAGGCCAAGGATCGATCCTACGAGACCCTGGAGCAGAGCTTCCAGGGCTGGCACGAGGGCAAGCACGACCCCTGGCCGTTGATCAACTACCTGCCGTCGACGATTCGAACCGCGACGCGCGAGCTCGAGCGGCGCGTCGGTAGCGCGCCCGCCGCAAAGGGCGAAAAGGCCGCGATAGTCCGGGAGGCGGTGCTGAAGCAGGTTGGCGACTTCCGCGTCCGTGACCTGGAGCGGGAGTGTCCAGGCGTCGGCCTCGATTGGATCCGGACCGTGCTCACGAGCATGAAGGAGGCCGGAGAGGTCGAGCGCGTCAGCATGGGCCGCGACGCTCGCTGGCGTCGAACGGGAGGGTAGGGCGAATGTGGGTATACGGAGTTATGTGGGGTCCAATGTGGGGTCTGTGGCCCGCGGAGCGCACGGGAGGCCAGCCAAACGCATGACATTGGCTTGGCCATACGTCACTTGTTCCGACACGAGAGGCGCGTTTGTACCGACAGGTGTCGGTGCAAATGTCGGTATAGACTTCGCGCGACGACCAAGGGACCCAGTCAGGGACCCAGTCGGGACCCAGTCGGGACCCGTTCAAGACCGGATCACGGTCCTCGAAGCCGCGTACGAGGCGAAATCGTTCTTCGAGTTGCTGCGCCTGTGCGGACGCGCCAACCGCACGAAGTTCCGCGCACCTGCCAAACCCCATCTCGAAAAACTCTTACGAATACAGCAGCTTAGCGCCGTGAGGGGGCACCGGAAAGCAAAAAGCCAGAGCCGAGGGCTCTGGCTTTTCTGTGGCTCCCCGGTCGTGTCGGCTGCGCGAAACGAAACGTCAGAGCGTCCATCGGCTCCAACCTTCAGCGAACCGGCCTCCGGTCACGCTTTATGGCACCTACAGAGCGTTCAGGAAATCGTCCAATGCGACCGCTGCTTGCTTCAAGATTCCTCGCGTTGTTCCCTCGGCGAGCTCGCGATGCAGCGGAACCACGCATCCGGTTCTGCCTCCGACGTTGTCGCGCCCGAGCACGACGTGACTGCCGCGTTGCCGTAGGACGACGAAACCCAGGCGCTCGAGCGCTTTGATGACGCGCGCGCCCGACAAGCCCGCGAGCCTACCCATTCACCACCGCGTCGAAAGTCGTGAGGATGGGCCGCGACACGTCCTCTGCAGGGAACTCCTCCAGGTACAACTCGGTGGCTTCTTTGAGGTTGTCGATGGCCTCATCGAGGGACTCGCCCTGACTGACGGTGCCCACTTCGGGGCACTCGGCTACGAAAAAGCGCCCCTCGCGTCGGACGACGGCGCTCAAAGTTCGCGTGGTCATGGGATTTCTCGACCTCCTTGTGTCGACGGGACAAGTATCGTCGGATCGGGCGGAGAGATCAACGCGTTGCTCTAGGCGCGAGCGATACCGCCGAGTGCTCGCGCAATCCCCGCAACGTCATCAGGGGCCTCGACGAGCCAGGCATCCACGAAGAACGGCTCGCGAGCCTGATCGCCGACGGGATCGCGCCGGTCCTGCTCCCCGATCTCGAAATTCATCGTTACGCCGACGTCGAGCTGCTCGTGGTTCGCGTCGCCCGGTTCCCGGGGCCGTTCCACGTCAAGGCGCTCGGAGAGGCCGAAGGCGTCTTCGTGCGCCTGGGCTCGACGAACCGGCGCGCCGACTCCGAGAAGCAACGCGAGATTCGGCGCGAGAACGGCGGGGCGGCCTTCGATCAACTGCCGTGCCTGGGCGCCGACGCCGACGATCTCGACCTGGCGCTCTGCCGGCGCGTCTTCGATCGCGTCGGTCGCGAGGTCGACCGCGCCAAGCTCGAAAGCCTGGGGCTGCTGGTCCGATACGGCAAGATGGTC
>Ga0172370_10001503_pt1 | contig 35279 bp, 26 predicted proteins | sample LakKiv5m_FD_114538 | JGI IMG/M metagenome (GOLD analysis project Ga0172370, IMG submission 114538) | Freshwater microbial communities from Kabuno Bay, South-Kivu, Congo - kab_022012_11.5m | ecosystem: Environmental > Aquatic > Freshwater > Lake | place: Democratic Republic of the Congo...
AACCTGCCAGGATGAGAAATCACAGCTTAAAAACTACGACAAGGCCCTGAAAGAACTACGTACAAGGCTTTATAATCTTGAATATCAGAAATATCTTGATGAGGTTTCCCATAAAAGGAAAACAATGGTTTCAACAGGTGACAGATCGGCAAAAATCAGGACATATAATTATCCTCAGGGAAGAATGACAGACCACAGGATTAACCTAACGATGTATAATCTTCCTTCAATCCTTGACGGCAATATACAGGAGATAATTGACAAGCTCCAGATGGCGGAGAATGCAGAACGCCTGAAAGAAAGCAACATCTAAACATCATACCATGGATAATTTACAGTTAATAGGGAATATCAGGGCAAAACGATCATTCCTCTGCGTCGGCCTTGATTCTGAAATTGATAAAATACCATATTTCCTGTTAAAGGCCAAGGATCCTGTATTTGAATTCAATAAAAGGATTGTTGATGCTACTGCGAAATACACGGTTGCTTATAAACCTAATCTTGCATTTTATGAATGCAACGGACTTAAAGGCTGGAAATCCCTTGAATCAACACTCGGCTATATAAAGCAGACTTATCCCGACATCATGGTTATTGCTGATGCAAAACGCGGAGATATCGGAAATACTTCAAAGATGTATGCAAAGGCTTTCTTTGAAAATTATGATTTCGATGCCCTGACTGTCGCACCGTATATGGGGGAGGATTCCGTCACTCCTTTCCTTTCATATCCGGGTAAATGGGTGATCCTTCTTGCTCTGACATCAAATAAAGGTGCTGATGATTTCCAGTATCACAACGAGGATGGTATCAGACTCTTTGAAAGGGTGCTGACTCTTTCAAAAAAATGGGGAAACACAGGTAATATGATGTATGTTGTTGGAGCCACGCGCGCAGAAATGCTGATGGAAATACGGAAGATAGTACCGGATCATTTTTTACTGGTACCAGGTATCGGAGCGCAGGGAGGCAGTCTTAAGGAGGTGGCAAAATACGGACTTAACAACAGCTGCGGTCTGCTTGTTAATTCCTCACGCGGAATTATCTTTGCCGACAGCACTAACGATTTCGATAAAATTGCAGGTCAGAAAGCCCGGGAATTACAGGAGGAGATGGAAACTTACCTCGGGGAAAAAAATCTCATTTAAAGGTTAAAGCAGCCTCATTAAAAGTACAGCTCTTACGGTGGCATTATAATCATTTTTCATATTTTCAGCATATGGCTTTTAAAGCAGAATTAGTATCTTTATATCTGCTGCTTTATTAAATCGTGCTGAAATGAAAGAAGAATTTCTCCATTATCTGTGGAAATATTGTCTTTATGACAAAGATTCCCTTTTTGATGATGATAACGTTAAAATAGTGGTACTGAATCCCGGTGAATATAACCGCGATTCGGGTCCTGATTTTTTCAACGCGCGCATTCGTATAGGAAATACTGAATGGGCAGGGAATGTTGAAATTCATACCAGGTCATCACATTTTATAACACACGGGCACAATACCGACCATGCATTTGATAATGTGATACTTCATGTCGTTGCCGAAAAGGATAGGAGAGTCTTTAATGCCAACGGTGATGAACTTCTTACAGTACAGATAAGTTTCGATTCAGGGTATTATGAAAAGTACCTCGCTCTTGTAAATAACCCCCGGACTATAGCATGTGAGGAAGGGATTAAAAAGCTTGATAAATTCCATATAAAATACTGGCTTCATTCGCTTCTTCTTGAAAGGCTTCAGGGGAAATCAGAGAATATAATGCGTATATTTTCAGAAACCGGGAACAACTGGGATGAAACATTTTACAGGATATTTTCCAGGTACTTCGGATTCAGAATCAATACAGAGCCGTTTGAACTGCTTGCATCGGCATTACCATTAAGAATCATTGCACGTCATTCCGACAACAGGTTCCAGGTTGAGGCATTGCTTTTTGGTGTAGCCGGACTTCTGGATGAAGGATTGTTTAAAAATGCAATAAAGGATCAATATTACAGGGATCTTTTAAAAGAATTCAGGATCCTTTCTGCGAAATATAGCCTAAAACCTATTCATGGCTGGATGTGGAAATTCAGCAGGCTTCGTCCTGTTAATTTTCCGACAATAAGGATCTCTCAGCTTGCAACAATGCTTTCATCGTCAGGCGGTTTGTTTTCAAAAATAATTGAGGCCGACGATCTTGGAAAAATAAGGGAGCTTTTTAGTGTATCTGCATCTGAATACTGGGAGAATCATTATGTATTCGGAAGAGAAAGCCGGGCTGTGATAAAAAACACAGGAGAACAGGCAACTGATATTTTTATCATAAATGCTGTGATACCAATGATCTTTGTCTATGGAAAATTCCATGATAACAATATCATATGTGATAGGGCCCTTGACTTTCTTAATAATATCGGACCGGAATCAAATTCTGTAATAAACGAATGGAGTTCTGCAGGAGTTATCTCCGAATCAGCATTTTATACACAGGCGCTTCTGCATCTGACTGACGAATACTGCAGGAAGCGGCGTTGCCTTGAATGCAGTATTGGATGCAAACTCATCAGCACAGGCAACATTCTCCGTAAACCCGATGAACTTTTACTTGAACCGGTTGTTTAAAATTAAGACAGGTTAAAGAGGATTAAACTTTGGAGCGAACTGGCTGACCTCTTTGCATTATTAATAACTATCCATTATTGTTAATAAATTGTTGAATCACTACAAAATCTGACGCAACGTTTGACGTTAACTTTACGTCTTTATAGAAAAGAAAGGCATTAATTTCAAATTTGAGTTATTGCCTTGAAAAGAAATATTTTCTGAATATCTAAAAAAAGTAGTCAATTGTTTGATAATTTACATAAAAAAGCCTTATTTTTGCGTTCCAAAATTGGAGACTCAATTTATTTATGGATAAACAACATATTAATTAAAGACATGTATTTGACTACCGAGAAGAAGCAGGAGTTTTTCAAAACGTTTGGAACATCTGAGATTGATACAGGAACAGCAGAGGGACAGATCGCATTGTTTTCTTACAGGATATCTCATCTTACCGAACATCTTAAAAAGAATAAAAAAGACTTCAGTACCCAGAGAGCTCTTATTAAACTCGTCGGAAGGAGAAGGAGGCTTCTGGATTACCTGAAAGTGAAAGATATAGAGCGTTACCGCGAAATCGTCAAAGCTTTGAAATTACGCAAGTAAAATAAAGAAAAAAGGCAATTCTGAATTGCCTTTTTTCTTATATCTGTATAAATGTGTAATTTCATCAATCAAAAAATTATATAAATGTTCAACATTAAAGAGAAGAATATAGATCTCGGTGACGGGAGAATAATAACCCTTGAAACAGGGAAGCTGGCGCGACAGGCTGATGGTGCAGTATTGTTAAAAATGGGAAAGACCATGTTGCTTGCCACAGTCGTTGCTGCAAAAGATGCAAAGGAAGATACTGACTTCATGCCTCTTTCGGTTGAGTACAAGGAAAAATATGCTTCTTCGGGTCGTTTCCCAGGGGGTTTTTTAAAACGAGAATCGAGACCCTCAGATTATGAGATCCTTATCTCACGGCTTGTTGACAGGGCTCTCAGACCTCTTTTCCCCGATGATTTTCATGCAGAGGTATTTGTTACCATAAACCTGATATCAGCCGATGTGGAAATAATACCTGATGCATTGGCCGGGCTTGCAGCTTCAGCTGCACTTGCCGTATCCGATATTCCGTTCAACGGTCCGATCTCAGAAGTCAGGGTTGCCCGCATAAACAACCAGTTTGTAATAAATCCTACAGCATCCCAGCTAAAAGAAGCTGATATGGATCTTATGGTCGGAGCAACTTATGAAAATATCCTGATGGTCGAGGGTGAAATGAAGGAAGTCTCAGAAGCCGATATGATTGAAGCCCTCAAAAAAGCGCATGAAGCAATTAAGACTCAATGCAAAGCACAGATGGAATTTGCAGAAGAGGTGGGTTCAACGGTCAAGCGTATATATTGTCATGAGGTTAACGATGAGGATCTTAAGAAAAAAGTATGGGACGAAACATACGATAAATGCTATCAGGCAGCCAGAACAGGTACCAACGATAAGCACAAGAGGGAAGAGGCTTTTGAAGAGATTATCACCGGGTTCCTTGCACAATATACTGAAGGGGATGAAGTAAATGAAACTCTCATAAGAAGATATTATCATGATGTTGTAAAAGAAGCTTCCCGCAGGCTTGTGCTTGATGAAGGTGTCAGGCTCGACGGCAGAAAACCTGACCAGATAAGACAGATAACCTGCGAGATAGATCCTCTGCCTGCAACGCACGGATCATCACTTTTTACAAGAGGAGAAACACAATCTCTTACTACTGTAACTCTCGGTACAAAGCTCGATGAAAAGATAATTGATGGAGTTCTTAATCAGGGAACAGAAAAATTCACACTGCATTACAACTTCCCTCCGTTTTCTACCGGAGAGGCAAAACCTGCCAGAGGGATAAGCCGCAGGGAAATCGGCCATGGAAACCTTGCCCACAGGGCACTTAAGAATATGATGCCTCCTGATGAGGAAAATCCATATGCAATAAGGGTGGTATCCGATATCCTGGAGTCAAATGGTTCGTCTTCAATGGCAACTGTATGTGCAGGAACACTTGCCCTGATGGATGCAGGGATAAAGATCAGAAAACCGGTCTCGGGTATTGCCATGGGACTCATAACAGATAAGAATTCAGATAAGTATGCAATCCTGTCAGATATCCTCGGTGATGAGGATCATCTTGGTGATATGGACTTTAAAGTTGCCGGAACACGTGACGGGATCACTGCAACACAAATGGATATCAAGGTAGAAGGTTTGTCATTTGAAGTGCTGACAAAAGCGCTTGCACAGGCAAGAACAGGCAGGCTCCATATCCTTGATATAATGCAGCAGACTATCGCTGAACCGAGGCCAGAGCTCAAACCACATGCACCCCGCATTGAAATGCTCACTATACCCAAAGATATGATCGGAGCACTTATTGGCCCTGGCGGAAAAGTAATACAGGAAATCCAGCGTGAGACAGGAACCACTATTGTCGTTGAAGAAATCGACGGACATGGCGATGTCAATATTTTCGGCGAGAACAAAGAAGCAATAACTGCCGCACTTGAATGGGTTAAGAAAATTGTCGCTGTTCCGGAAGTAGGTCAGGTTTATAGAGGTAAGGTAAAAACTATTGTTCAGTTTGGCGCTTTTATCGAGATTCTGCCCAATAAGGATGGATTGCTTCATATTTCAGAGATCGACTGGAAGAAGATCAAAACAGTAGAAGAAGTTCTTAAGGAAGGCGATGAAGTGGAAGTAAAACTAATAGATATTGATCCGAAGACCGGGAAGCTTAAATTGTCGCGCAAGGTCCTTCTTCCTCGTCCTCCACGTGAAGAGGGTGAACATAAAAAGCATGAAGACCACAGGTAATAAGATCTGTTAAACCAGATTTCTTTAAAGAGCGTAGCCAACTGCGCTCTTTCTTTTTGTCAATGTTGTCTCCAATGAATATATTTGAATTATAATCATGTTTTAGTGCAGATAAATTATAACTATATTGTTATTGAAGGCAATATCGGAGCAGGGAAGACGACGTTGGCAACCCTCATCTCTGAACAATTCAATGGCCGGCTTATCCTCGAACGTTTTGCAGATAATCCATTTCTTCCGAAATTCTATAAAGATCCTGAAAAATATTCTTTCCCGCTTGAGCTCTCATTCCTTGCTAGCCGTTACAAGCAGCTTAATGAGGAACTGGGTTCCCAGGACCTTTTCAAGTCATTCACTGTCGCTGATTACTATTTTACAAAATCCCTCGTTTTTGCAGCATCAACCTTAAAGGGCGATGAGTACAACCTGTACAGACAGATATTCTATATAATCTATGGTTCTCTTCCCAGGCCTGATATCTATGTTTATCTTTATGTTACTCCTGAACGCCTTCTCGAGAATATAAGAAAAAGAGGAAGGGATTATGAAATGGCAATAACTGCCGACTATCTGAAAAAGATACAGGAAAGCTATTTCACTTTTTTCAGACAGAATCCTGAAAACCTTTATCTGGTCCTTGATATTAACAATCTTGATTTCGTTTCTGACTCTGAACATTATAACAGGATTATTGAAAATATCTTTGACAGACGTTACTCCACAGGACTGAATATGGTGATTTTATGAAAATTATAGAGTTTTATTCACGTATTGTTTCTATTTTTTTATAATTTTGCAGTTAATTTGCATGGCAATATAATTTCAAATGTTTGCAGAATAAACCAACATGATTAACACAAATAAAAATTAGACTATGAAAAAAATCAGAAGCTATTTTATCCTTATCCTCGCAGCTGCTTTTCTTGCAAGTTGCAGTGGTCTGAATAAGATGAAAAAAGATGCCGGCGACATCAAGTATGAAGTAACTCCCAAAGTACTTGAGGCCCATGGTGGAATCGTAAATGTTACAATAAAAGGTTCATTCCCGGAAAAGTATTTCAACAAAAAAGCTACACTTACTGTAACTCCGGTGCTCACTTATGCTGGTGGAGAAACAGCTTTTGATAAAGTTCAGGTTCTTCAGGGCGAGAAAGTTCAGGCAAATAACAAAGTTATTACCTACACAGGAGGTGATTTTACCTATACCAGTGCAATCCCCTACAAGGAGGCTATGAAGATGTCGGAACTCGTTCTCAGGACAACTGCGGCCATCAACACAAAAAGCCTCGATTTTGAGCCAGTAAAGCTTGCTGACGGTGTTATAGCAACTTCAACACTTGTTGAAATTCATGCTCAACCCATCATCATGAAGGATAATTATGTCAGAATTATTCCCGAATCAAAAATGGCTGACATAAATTATGTAATCAGCCAGGCAAACATCCGTCCTTCTGAAACCAAAGCCGAGGATATTAAAGTCCTGAGGGATTATATTGCAACTGTTAGTACTGATCCTAACCGTCAGCTTAAAGGCACAGTTGTAAGTTCATATGCTTCTCCCGATGGCAAATTTGATGAGAACGAGAAACTCTCCGGAAAAAGGGCTGTTTCAGCTGATAAATTCATAAAGAACGAATTCAAGAAAATTGAAGCATCAAAATCAGACGGTTTCTTCAGTTCTCTGACAACTGCAGAAGACTGGGATGGTTTCAAGACTGAGGTCGAAAATTCAACTATCCAGGATAAAGACCTTATCCTTAGAGTTCTTTCAATGTATTCAGATCCCGATCAGCGTGAAAAGGAAATAAAAAATATGTCGGCTGCATACGAAGCCCTCAAAACTGACATTCTTCCCAAACTGAGAAGGTCAAAAATGACCGTCAATGTTGACAATATCGGCCGCACTGATGATCAGATACTTGCCCAGATGAGATCTGATGCAAAAGTGCTCAGCCTCGAAGAAATGCTTCATGCAGGAGCCCTTGCCACAGATCCTAATGAGAAACTTGCTTTTTATCAGGCTACCGCTGAGAACTTCCCGAAGTGCATCCGTGCTCATAACAATGTTGGTGCAACATACCTGAGCCTCGGAAAAGCTGATGAAGCTCTTGCTGCACTGGAAAAAGCCAAGGCAATTCAGAATAATGATGTTGTAAAGAACAATGAAGGGTTCGCTTATCTTCTGAAAGGTGATATTGCCAAAGCCGAAGAACTTTTCAATTCGATGACTGCAGCTACTACTGAATCAAAATGGGGTCTTGGTGTTATTGCAATAACAAAAGGTGAATATGACAAAGCCGTTAATTATTTCGGTAATGAACCATGCTTCAATCTTGCTCTTGCTCAGGTTCTGAAGGGTGATGTCAGCAAATCAAAAGCTACTCTCGACAGTATGAAGGAAATGTGCAAATGCGGCAAACCTTCATACCTAAAAGGTATTGTTGGCGCACGCCTTGACGATAAAACTTATATGCTTAATGGCCTTAAGGAAGCTGTTGGTTTCAAGGCTGACTGGAAAGCTTATGCAAAGACTGACCTCGAGTTTGCAAAATATTTTGCAGATGATGCCTTCAAGGCTGTGGTTCAGTAAAAGAGATACCAATTTATGTTTATATAAAAGGGGCTGTTAAAACAGCCCCTTTTTTTGCTTTTATTATCGGGGTCTGTTAAATTCCCACAGTACTATTCCGGCGCTGACGGCAATATTGAAGGAGTGCTTTGTTCCAAACTGAGGAATCTCGATGCACATGTCGCACATATCCATTATTTTCTGATCCACACCATTAACTTCATGACCAAACACAAGGGCGTATTGCTGTCCTTTTTCAATTTTCATATCCTGAAGTGCCACTGATCCTTCTGCCTGTTCTATGGCCAGAATTTTTACTCCCATTGATTTCAATTCTTTTATCGCATCTTCAGTCGATGCGTAATAGGCCCATTCGACAGATTCGGTCGCGCCGAGCGCGGTCTTCTGAATATCCCGGTGTGGTGGCTTTGCTGTTATACCGCACAGGAAAATTTTGGGTGTAAGAAAGGCATCAGCAGTCCTGAAAATGGAACCGACATTATTATGACTCCTTACATTGTCGAGAACGATAAAAAATGCTGATTTATCAGCATTTCTGTATTGCTCAATGTTTTTACGTCCAAGCTCTTTATTGAGAAGCTTACGCATCCTTTTTTATGCTAAAATAGAGAAAATATCTTTTTATTTTTCTAAATTACACTCTTGTGGTATTGCCATAATATTGTTAATCTGATAAACCTGCCATTATGAATATACACGAGTTTCAGGGTAAATCTATTCTTCGCTCATATGATGTTGATATTCAGGAAGGATTTGTTGCTTCGACGATTGAACAGGCGGTTTTGGTTGCCCGGCAACTTCAGGAAAAATGCAATACTCAGTATTTTGTTATAAAAGCACAGGTACATGCCGGAGGCAGAGGCAAGGGTGGGGGAGTAAAGCTGGCAAAATCCCTTGATGAGGTTGCTCTTATTGCCGGCCAGATGCTTGGGATGACATTGGTAACACCTCAGACAGGTCCGGCAGGCAAAAGGGTAAATAAGATTCTTGTTGCACAGGATGTCTTTTATAAGGGTAAAGAGGAACCGAAAGAATTCTATATAAGCATACTGCTAAACAGGAAAACAGGAAGATATACTGTTATGTTTTCGACCGAAGGAGGAATGGATATTGAACAGGTTGCAGAACTCACACCCGAACTTATTTATACCGAGGAAATCTCTCCACTTACCGGACTACGTCCGTTTCAGGCACGTAACATAGCATTCAGACTTGGTCTTCAGGGAGAAGCGAATAAAAACATGCAGAAATTTCTGGCTGGTATTTACGAGGCATTTACAGGGTGTGATGCCCAGCTTCTTGAGATTAATCCTGTTTTGAAAACCAGCGATGAGCGTGTGCTTGCCGTTGATTGCAAGATGATCCTTGATGACAATGCCCTTTTCCGGCATCCCGACCTTGTTGAAATGCGGGATCTCAATGAAGAAGATCCTATGGAGGTTGAGGCTGGAAGGAATAACCTTAACTATGTTCGTCTCGACGGTAATGTTGGCTGTATGGTTAACGGAGCAGGACTTGCAATGGCAACAATGGATATCATCAAACTGTCAGGTGGATCCCCTGCAAATTTCCTTGATGTAGGAGGGAGTGCAAATGCCGCAACAGTTGAAGCAGGATTCAGAATAATACTTAAGGATCCTGCTGTTAAAGCTATCCTTATTAATATTTTCGGTGGTATTGTCAGATGCGACAGAGTGGCAAACGGCGTCGTGGAAGCATATAGATCCATAGGGAAAATAGATGTCCCGGTCATTGTCCGTCTTCAGGGGACAAATGCCACAGAAGCGAAGAATATTATAGATAATTCAGGTCTGTCAGTCATCTCAGCAGTAAGCTTCGGGGAAGCAGCTGAAAAGGTTCATGAAGCACTGACTTCCTGATCGCCAGATTTCCGGTTTTATTTCTTATGCGAATCGTCGCAAAACGGCATGTTTGAAGAACGACCACATCTGCATATATAGACTTCTTCAGGCGTATCCGCGAGGTCCCTTTTGAGATCCCTTAAAATAAAATTACCCGTTATCTTTAATGGTCCGTCATCAATTACCTCGATAAGGACACCGTCCTTCTTGTCATTATTATTCTCCATATCCTAAATGTCTTCAAATCCTATTTTTCTGTGTGTACCGTCACAAAAAGGCTGATGGTTACTATGTCCGCACCGGCATAATGAAATAATGCCATCCTTCATTTCCTTATCATTGTTACTGTATTTGAATCTGAAGTTGCCTTTTATAACAACAGGTCCGTCAATCATTATCTTTACCGTAACCGGATTGTCCGCCACCGCAGACTCTTTCTGACCAACCAGTTCGGGCCTTCTGAAATTAATATGATTGGTCTGATCAATACTGATATTCTCATTTTTCGCTTCATCATTCCATTTCCATGTGAGGGCTTCGGTCGGACACATATTTACCACCTCTATAATCCTGTCTGTGGCCGCACCATTCAAATCGACCCAGGGTCTACTTCCCGGATCAAAAACTTCAATAAGCTCCCTGTAACAATAGGAAGCATGAACACATGCATCAGGCTTCCAGTATACAGTTATATCTTTATTGCTGTATTTCCTGCCGCCGGAAAACATATTTTTCTCTCTTTCCATTTTAAAATCATTTGTTCGCAATTTAGTACATTTTATGTAATAAAATATTACCTTCGCGAAGTCAGGTAAAAGGCTTATTTTTATCTTTGTGTGATAATAGGTGATCGAAAGTTAATTGGGGTGTGAATCAAAGTGATAGTTTAATGAAAAAGGGTTTTTGGTGGATTATTGAAAGTACTTACCACCGGTTTCCGAAATTGTTATCTGTAATCTTCCTTTTTCTTATCCCCGCATATGCATTTTCTGTTCCATCATTCGGAGATCAATTATCAGCTTCTTCCCATAGACCCCCCTTCTCTTTAGTCATGGCTTCGGATTTCATTCCAACTCTTGCCGGCAGTCTTGTGGTGATTTTCCTTTTAAAAATGTACTTTTTATCAAAACTCAGGAAAGCAAATAAGGAGCTCAGGGAAAGGAATAAACAGATTGAAGACATAAATCTTGACCTTCAGAGGGCTAACAGAGACCTTTCAAAGCAAAAAGAAGCTATAACCCGCGAATACTCATATTCAGAAATATTTTACAGGATGCTGATCCAGTCGGCTGACGACGGTATATCTTTTTATGACAGGGACTGGAACCTTAAATTTGCAAACGATGCCTTTTATCGGGTAATAGGTATGGACAAGGCCGCTTACGATGCATCCAGTATGACTGATCTTGTACATCCCGATGACAGGATTTATGAGAAATTAAGAAGAGATGCCCTTCAGACAAAGGGATTTTTTGAGACAGAACTGAGGCTTAAACATGTTGACGGACATTATGTTAATCTTTCGACAAGATCAGTTACAGTCAAAAATGAGAAAAATGAGATAATTGGCGCTTTGACAATATCAAGGGATATTACCACCCTTAAAAAAGTCCATGAAGATCTTGTTAAAGCCAAAGTTGAAGCAGAAGCCGGGAACAGGCTTAAAGCAAGCTTTCTCGCGAATATCTCCCACGAAATAAGAACTCCGCTAAACAGTGTCGTGGGATTCGCGAATCTACTTCTGGCAAATGACATAACCAGTGATGTCAAGGAAGAATATATTGAACATATCAATCATAACAGTGAAAAACTATTACAGATTATAGGGGACATTATCGATCTTTCAAGACTTGAAAGTTCACAGATTGAAATCACTTATGAAGAAGCATCAGTCAACAGCATAGTAAATGAGATAGTTGATGAAGCAAGAAAAATCATTAAGCGTAATGAAAAGTCTATTGTAGTCAATGTGATGAATATGCTGGAGGAGAACGGGGATCTTATCTTTACCGACAGGATCTGGCTGAAGAGAGTTCTTAATCACCTGATGGATAATGCTGTTAAATTTACTCTCGAGGGTTCGATCCGACTTTCATATGCGCGTGAAAAAGAAAATCTCGTATTCAGGGTAAAGGATACAGGGATTGGCATAAATAAAGAGAACCTTGATCATATTTTTGAAGAATTCAGGCAGGAAATAGGCGGTCACCACAGGCCATTCGAAGGATTGGGTGTAGGTCTTACTCTTGCCAAAGAGGTGGTAGAAAGGATGGGAGGTAAGATTTTCGTCCAATCAGAAAAAGGAGTAGGATCTGAATTTAGTTTTTCAATACCTTACCGGCCGGCAGGAGGAAGTACAAAGCTCAAGGCAAGAATGGCGGCACCAGAGCCACAGGGAGTACGGGCAAACTGGAGCAAGAAAACCTGCCTTCTGGTTGATGATAATAAAGATGTGCTTCTTTATCTTCACAGGGTACTTTCAGATACCGGAATAAATACACTGACAGCACGTTCAGGAGTTGAAGCTCTGGACCTGGTTAAGGACAACCCCGGCATCGATCTGATTCTTCTTGATATGCAGATGCCGGAAATGAATGGGATTGAAGCTACAAAGGAGATCAGGAAAATCCGGAAGGATATTCCTATTATTGCACAGACAGCCTTCATTTTTGAGGACGATAAGGATATTATACTCGAAGCCGGTTGTGACGCATGTCTGATCAAACCCATCAGGAAAGACCATCTGCTTACCGTAATGTCAAGTTTCTTCAAATCGATTTAATTCCTTATTTTGAATCAGCCATTTAAAGATGATGAATAATCATTTTGCTGATGTTATTTTGCCTCTTGCTGTAAAAGGGATTTTCACTTACAGTATCCCTGAACAGGTTTCCGAAACCGTCTTTGAAGGTTCAAGAGTCCTGGTCCAGTTTGGGAATAAAAAGCTGTATTCCGGGATTGTCAGGAGGATACACGATGTGCCTCCATCAGGAAGAAAGGCCAGGACAATCGAAAGAGTACTGGACCCTTTTCCTCTTGTCAGCAGCGTGCAGCTTAAATTCTGGACCTGGATTGCCGATTATTATATGTGCAACCTGGGCGAAGTAATGAAGGCTGCTCTTCCGGCGGGACTATGCCTGGAAGGAGTGACCACAGTCCCTGTCATTGAAAAATACAAGCCCAGAATGGAGACTTTCGTAAGACTCGCCTCTGATTTTTCTGATTCATTTCTTAATGAAACACTTGATAAGCTTTCAAAAGCCCCGAAACAGTATGATCTGCTTGTTGGTTATCTCAGGTTAAGCTCCTATGAAGAAGGGCATATTCCAATGCCGGTACTGAAAACGCGACTTATAAGTGAATCACAGTCCTCAAACGCCTCCTGTGAGGCTCTGATTAAAAAAAATATTCTGACTGCCGTTTCAATCGAAACCGGACGACTGACCGACTACCTCTCCCTTCCTGAGCCGGTTAAAGACTTGAGCAATGACCAGGTCAGCGCTCTCCAATCCCTTAAACAATGTTTTGCAGATAAGGATATTGCACTGCTTTTCGGTGTTACTTCAAGCGGTAAAACAGAAATATATATTCACCTTATAGAAGAACAGCTTAAAAAGGGAAAACAGGTACTGTATCTTCTCCCTGAAATATCGCTGACAACGCAGATCATCCAGCGTTTGAACAGGCATTTTGGTCCCGTGACCGGTGTTTATCATTCACGATTCAACAATCAGGAAAAGGTTGAGATTTGGAACAGGGTTGCTGGCAGGGGGATCGGAAAAAACTACAGCCTGATAATTGGGGCAAGATCGGCCCTTTTTCTCCCTTTTACCAACCTCGGACTTATTATTGTCGATGAAGAACAGGATGGGTCATATAAGCAGCATGACCCATCCCCTCGTTACAACGCCCGTGATTCTGCAGCAGTACTTGCAGCCCTTCACGGGGCAAAAACAGTTCTTGGTTCTGCTTCTCCATCAATTGAAAGCTACTATAATGCCATCACAGGTAAATACGGACTGGTGGAGATGAAACAGAGATATGGTTCAATAAGGCTCCCTGATATAATACTTGCAAATACAAGAGAAGCCTACAGAAAAAAACTAATGGTCTCTCATTTTACACCCCAGCTCCTTGAAGCAATGGATGATGCACTTGGAAGGGGAGAACAGATAATTCTGTTTCAGAACAGGAGAGGATTCAGTCCATATATCGAATGCTCTGAATGCGGATGGATACCTTCCTGTGTTCAATGTGCCGTAAGCCTGACATATCATAAGGCAGAAGGAAGACTTGTTTGCCATTATTGCGGGTTTTCAACACCAATACCACATCATTGTGAAAATTGCAACTCTACAGGCCTTTCATCAAGAGGTTTCGGGACAGAGAAAATTGAAGATGAAATCAGGATAGTATTTCCTTCAGCCAGAGTGGCCAGAATGGATCAGGATACCACAAAGGGAAAAAACTCCTTCGAAAGACTTATAAGGGCTCTTGAAGAAAAACAGATAGATATTTTGATCGGGACACAAATGATTTCCAAAGGTCTTGATATTGAAAATCTTACAGTTGTAGGCATTATGAATGCAGACAACATGCTCAATTTCCCTGATTTCAGAGCTCATGAACGCAGCTACCAGATGATGGAACAGGTAAGCGGAAGAGCGGGACGAAGGCAAAAAATCGGAAAAGTTATAATTCAGACCTCTGATCCTGATAATAAAATCATAAGGCTTGTCGTGAACCATGATTATAAGAATCTTTTCAGGATTCAGTCTGATGAAAGAAAAGCTTTCAATTATCCGCCTTTCTGCAGAATGATAAAAATAAGTCTCAGGCATAAAGACAGATCTCTTTTAAATGAATTTGCCGAAATCCTGGGCCGTGACCTTAAAAACATATTCGGGAAAAGAGTCCTTGGTCCCGAATACCCTCTTGTTTCACGAATCCAGTTATGGTATATAAAAAATATTATCATAAAGCTGGAAAAGGAGAAATCATCAGCGGCATCCAGACTTCTAGTCAGGGAAGCAGTGGAAAGGCTTGAGAAGCAAATGGGCGCATCATCATTGAAGATTGCAATTGATGTTGATCCGTATTAGGATAAAACCAGCATGCATTTGATGACACAATTCTTTACGCAATTTATATGCAGATGCTGATGAAAATATGAAACGAATTACTCCCCTGATAAGCCGGATGCATTAAAATGATTATTTTTAACAGAACAAAGATCTGAATATGAAAATTGAAGTATCGAACGGTGAAATTATTGATAAACTCACAATTGTTCAGATAAAGCTGGAACGAATCAGAGATAATGCAAAGCTTGATAACCTCCGACGGGAATTTGATGTTTTGAGTGAAGCTGCAGCATCAATAATAAGCCAGGATGATCCGCTATACAAAGCATTGTATAATGTCAATTGCGAATTATGGGATATTGAAGACAGGATCAGGGACCTCGAAAGGAAAAAGGATTTCGGAATGGATTTCATCTCCACCGCACGTCAGGTTTATTTCAATAATGATAAGCGGTCAGAAATTAAAAGAGAGATAAATTTGAAGACCTCATCAGGGCTTATTGAGGAAAAATCATACGAAAAATACTGAGATGAGACTCCTGGTGATCCGGAATTCGGCAATGGGTGACGTAGCTCTGACTGCTCCGGTATTTAAAGCTCTGAGAGAACAATACCCCGGCATCGAAGTAATTCTGCTCACCCGTCCGGTTTACTGGGCTTTTTTTACATGCTTTGATGGCATTCAGCTTTTTCTTGCAGATTTCAAAAATCGTCATAAAGGACTGAAAGGTATATATGTTCTTTTCAGGGACCTTCAGAAACAGGGGAAAATAGACTTTGTCATTGATCTTCATGATGTCCTGAGATCTAAGGTCCTGAGGACGCTTTTCTGGCTGATTGGAATCCCCTCTGTGAAAGTAGAAAAGGGAAGAAGTGAAAAGAGGAAAGTGATAAAAGGCCGGTCAAAGATGAAGCTCAGACATTCAGTTGAAAGATATATGGATGTTTTTGAAAAGGCTGGCTTTAAGTTTTCCCCGGCCATAGGACCATGGATAACTCCCTCCGGGGATGCATTAAAAAGCTCAATAGAAATTACAGGAATCAACGGAGGTACAAATATAGGAGTTGCACCATATGCCAGGCATGATCTTAAAATGTGGCCGGAAGACTACATGATCTCATTGTTGAGGATGATTTCTGAAAAACACGACATATCTTTCTGGCTATTTGGGGGAAAGGATGAACATGACAGGCTTGAATCAATGGTTTCAAAGGTTCCTCGTTCAGTGAATCTTTCCGGAAGGCTGCAGCTTGGCGAAGAAATAGCGGTTATTTCAAATCTGGATCTTATGATCTCGATGGATTCTGCTAATATGCATATTGCAGCTCTGACAGGGACAAAGGTAATTTCTATCTGGGGGGCCACTGATCCGGTTATCGGATTTGGTGCCTGGAACCAGCCGGAAGAGTATTCGGTGTTCATTCCTCAGAGTGAACTTTCCTGCAGGCCGTGCACTGTTTTCGGGAAAGGCAAATGCAGAAGAAAGGATCATGCCTGTATGATATGGTTAGAACCCGAAACGGTTTATAAAAGGATAGAATCACTGGGAATATTATGATTTCATTATATAACAAAAAATTTATATAAAATAAACTTTATATAAACAATAAATTATATATAACTGCCTATATAAAACATTAAAATGACAAACCTTAAAAAAGATCTTCTTTATGCCTTTATTGTTAATACATTAACAATCTCAATCCTTCTTTTGCCCGCATGCTCTCCAAAACAGCAGCCTTCTTCTGATGAACTGCCAGCAAGTCTGGTTAATCCCCTTATGGGAACCGACTCTGAATTCCGGCTCTCAACAGGAAACACCTACCCGGCAATAGCTCTTCCATGGGGGATGAACTTCTGGACACCACAGACACGTGGAATGAACAACGGATGGGCATACACATATGATGATTATAAAATTCAGGGAATAAAGCAAACACATCAGCCAAGCCCCTGGATAAACGATTATGCCGCATTCTCACTTATGGCAGGTACTGGCAGGATAAAATTCTTAGCCGAAGAACGGGCTTCATGGTTTTCACATAAGGCTGAGATTGTAAAGCCCTACTATTATAGCGTATATCTTGCAGATTATGATGTTACTGCTGAACTTACTCCTACAGAACGTTCTGCAATTTTCAGATTCACTTTTCCGGAAGACGATTCTTCCTATATTCTTCTGGATGCTTTCGATAAAGGTTCAATGGTGAGAATAATCCCTTCTGAAAGAAAGGTAGTTGGTTATTGCAGGAATAACCATGGCGGAGTTCCTGATAACTTTCATAATTATTTTATTGCAGTTTTTGACAGGGATTTTACATTCACACATACATGGAACGACAAAACTCTGAATATTAATGATATGGATGAGGAAGGCGACCACGTCGGAGCAATTCTGGGATTTAAAACATCAGCCGGTGAAAAAATAAATGTAAAAGTGGCCTCCTCTTTTATTAGCCCTGAGCAGGCATACCTGAATCTTGAGAAAGAGACAAACGGGAAGGACTTTGACCAGGTTTGTAACGAAGCAGAAAAGGAATGGAACAGACAGCTTGGAAGGATAAAAATTGAAGGTGGTTCCGAAGATCAGATCAGGACTTTTTATTCCTGTCTTTACAGATCCATGCTTTTCCCAAGGAAATTCTATGAAATAAATGAAAAAAATGAAATATTACATTACAGCCCATATAATGGTGAAGTGCTTCCCGGATATATGTTCACCGATAACGGTTTCTGGGATACCTTCAGATCACAATTCCCTTTCCTGACTTTAATGTATCCCGATCTGAACAGTTATATTATGGAAGGGCTGGTAAATACCTTCAAGGAAAGCGGTTGGCTTCCTGAATGGGCCAGCCCCGGACATCGCGATTGCATGATCGGCTCTAACTCAGCTTCATTGATAGCCGACGCATTTCTTAAGGGAATAAAGGGATACGACATCGAAACCCTCTGGCAGGGTATAATAAAAAATACCGACAGCGTGGGACCGGTATCGTCGGTCGGAAGACTTGGAGCAAAGTACTATAACGACCTCGGATACGTCCCTTACAATGTGGGAATAAACGAAAATGCTGCAAGAACCCTTGAATATGCATACGCCGATTTCTGTATTTCAAAACTTGGGGAATCTCTTGGGAAACCTGCTGATGAGATCGAAAAATTCAGGAACCGCGCTATGAATTATAAAAATGTTTTCGATCCCGGCAGAAAGCTGATGAGAGGCCGTAATCTCGACGGCACCTTCCAATCGCCTTTCAGCCCTTATAAATGGGGCGATGCCTTTACAGAAGGTAACAGCTGGCATTATACATGGAGCGTTTTTCAGGATGTCAGGGGACTTGCCGACCTAATGGGAGGTAACGATTACTTCACCGCCAAACTGGATTCAGTATTTAATGTTCCGCCAGTGTTCGACTATTCATATTATGGCATTGTTATTCACGAAATCAGGGAAATGCAGGTTATGAACATGGGTAACTATGCTCATGGGAATCAGCCTGTCCAGCATATGATATACCTGTACAACTATGCCGGCCAGCCATGGAAAACACAATATCATATCAGGGAGGTTTTGGATAAATTGTACAACTATCTCCCCGACGGATATTGCGGAGATGAGGATAACGGCCAGACATCGGCATGGTACGTCTTTTCGGCCCTGGGATTCTACCCCGTAACTCCGGGAACTGATCAGTATGTTTTTGGTTCACCGTTGTTTAAAAAGGCTACACTCAAATTTGAGAACGGGAAGGAGCTTGTTATAAATGCACCCGATAACGGCAAACAGAAATTTTACGTCGGAGAAATAACCCTTAATGGGAAAGAGATAAACCGTAATTATATTAAACATGGGGAACTGCAGTCAGGAGGAGAATTGTTCTTTAAAATGCAGGGTGAACCCGATAAAAAAAGGAGAACCGGACCTGAAGCATATCCATTTTCAATGAGCGACCAGAAATGAAAACAATTTTAAAAATCTCTGCCGGGCTGTTTATCTCTCTATTCATAACCTGTCTTTCCTGTAAAAACACAACACAATCAGAAGGAAGGGGTGAGGTGACTGGATATTACCAGGAGAAATACCGGCCTCAATATCACTTTTCCCCCGAATCGGGCTGGATGAATGATCCTAACGGTCTGGTTTATTATGACGGCGAATACCACCTCTTTTATCAGTATTATCCCGACAGTACTGTCTGGGGTCCGATGCACTGGGGTCATGCAGTTAGCAACGACATTCTGCACTGGAAGCATCTGCCTGTAGCTTTGTATCCCGATTCACTCGGATATATCTTCTCGGGGAGTGCTGTGACCGACCGGGAAAATACTTCCGGACTTGGCGATGGTATTTTTCCTCCGCTGATTGCAATATTCACTTCTCATAATGGTAAACTGGAACAGGATCGAAGTGAAAAGTTCCAGTCACAGGGATTGGCCTGGAGCAATGACAAGGGTAGAACATTTAAAAAGTACCAGGGGAATCCGGTCCTGCCTAATCCCGGAATAAGGGATTTCAGGGACCCCAAGATAAGCTGGCATGAACCATCGGGAAGATGGATAATGATACTTGCAGTTCACGACAGAGTGCATATTTATTCATCCCCCGACCTAAAAAACTGGTCGTTTGAAAGTGAATTTGGTGAAAATGCAGGCGCCCACGGAGGAGTCTGGGAGTGCCCCGACCTTTTCCCCCTTAAAGTAAGCGGCACTTCTTTATCAAAATGGGTTATGCTTGTGAGTATTAATCCTGGCGGCCCGAACGGTGGATCGGCAACACAATATTTTACAGGTGAATTTGACGGACATAAATTCACTCCTGATGATACATCAGCAAAATGGATGGATATGGGAACAGATAACTATGCCGGGGTTACCTGGTCGGGTATTCCTGATTCTGATGACAGAAGGATACTTCTTGGATGGATGAGCAACTGGAATTATGCTACTGTTGTTCCCTCCTCTGCCTGGAGGTCAGCAATGACAATACCACGTGAACTGACTTTGTATTCAAAGGATAAAGAATATTTTCTTGCTTCCTCACCAATAAAGGAAATCATAAATCTTCGCACCGATTCGTTTCCTGTCGGCCAAAAACGAAACAGCATGACATTTAAGAATAAACATGGATTAAGTCAGAGCGAAATTGATCTTGATTTTATAACATCCGGCTCAGATACCCTGGCCATAGCAATTGAAAACGATTTGTCGGAAAAACTTGTCATAGGGTATTCGTCAGTATCAAAAGAGGTTTTTATTGACAGATCGCATGCCGGCGATTCATCATTTTCACGAATGTTTACAGGTGTTGTAAAAGCTCCTTATGAAGCAGCGGAAAGCATAAGAATGCATCTTTTCATTGATGCCACATCTGTCGAACTCTATGTTGATGATGGCAGGCTTGTGATGACATCCATCTTTTTCCCGTCAGAAAATTTCTCGAAAATGAAAATATACCCTGGCGGGAAAGAAAATATCCTTCAGAAAGGTGTTGTTTATAATCTTAAAGGCATCTGGCAATAACAACCTGAATTATAGTTTCAGACTTATACCGATTTTTTTCATTAATGCGGTCAGCCATACCATGGCAATGGCCCAGACGAATGATCCTCCAACTACTATCCATGGATTCATCGAATCCTTATATATCAGAACCGGCACCCCTGTCATCCATATCAGATAGTAAAGAATATCAGGTGCAAGGTATGTAGTGAGCGAATTCTCACCTGCCGGTCTGAAGAATGCAGCCCAGGATATTTTCCCGAAGACATCAGTAATAATATAAATCAGTCCGAATACGAAAAAACTGATTCCTGAACATACCAGACCCCAGCTTGGGGTTGCCTGAATTTTTGACAGGATGAACCAGTTCCTCAGAATAAATCCTGCCAGCAGACTGATAGCCCCGCAGGCAGCCAGAGTCAGAATTATTTTTCTGTGTCCGTTGCCGGAATCTTTCTTTATAACAAGTCCGGCTAAAAGACCTGTCATGACTATTAATGGAACATTCCCCTGGATCAGAATGCCAAGAAAAGGTTTGACCGGATTCAGGAACTCCAACAGGTTTGATGCCCATAAAATATTGAGCATCAGAAAAAACAATATAGCTACAAACGTCTTTATTACCGAGTCGCGAAAAAAAAGATAAACCAGCGAAGCTATCAGGTAACCCCATCCGATAAGCCCAAGTATACCCCACCAGCCGGCAATAAGAGAACCTCCATTTTCTTCCTGGCCCGAACGAAACTTAAGAACAAGCATTATGAGAATCCCTATTCCCAGTAACCTGAGCCCCATTACAAGGAAGGGTGTTTTATCCTTTTGCTGATAATCATTCCATATCAGGAATACTGATCCATACATCAACAGTGCCCAGAGGTTTCTGCTCATACCCGTCAGATCGGGATTCACCCTTCCGGAATTTAGCATCAGAATGCCGATGACTATCAGGCTTAAGCTTCTGTACAGAATATGTTTGCTGATATCCTGATTTGCCTCGCCCTTTTCAATTCTTGCGGCAAATGCAAAAGGAATTGCCATTCCCATGATAAAAAGAAATCCCGGGAATACCCAATCGGCAAGTCCCATCCCGTCAAAATCTGCTTGCATATGTCCCATCCAGGCAGGAGCGACATCCATATTCAGGTCGTTTACGAAAAGCATAAGGAGAAGGGTAAGTCCTCTCATTATATCAATAGACACTATCCTCTGACGGGCCATATATTAATCATTTTGAATTCTGTGAAGCAAAAGTACAGTTAAATTTCAAATCTTGGTGTTCTGATCTTTAATGTCCTGAAGGCAGTAATTTATCTGCTGGCATTAATTTCTTTCATGGAAAGTTGCAAAAAATTGCCTGTTTCCTGTTAAATTGCAATAGTCTTAATGTTCCGTAAGCTAAAACAGGTGTTCATTTAGCGAAGGTCTGGCAGAATAAATTGCAGGTTTAAATTGTCTAATATTAAATACCCTCTTTTTAAATAAATGGGTTCATTATCCTGGTCGACATGATAAAAAGCAATATTCCGGTGAGATGGTTCGCAATACCCATTCTCCTTATTCAATTCGTTTTCTCTGTTCCGTTATATGGGGGCATAACGAGGGTTTTCATTTCAAAGACGGAGGCTTTTCTTGAAGGCAGACAATTTGGGACAGCCGGATCGTATTTATTGATAACCGGTCAATTCTATGGGGAAGTCGATCCCGGAAATACCTTTAACAGTATAATACAGGACATAAGCCTTGCACCGGTAAACGACAAGGGAATGGTGGAGTATATTTCTGATTTTGTGATTCTTAAGCCGGCAAATATGTCAAAAAGCAACGGCCTTATCTTTCTCAGTTTGCCCAACCGTGGAAACATGATCCCTGCCGACACTACACTGCTTGGCAGGGGATATGTGTATGTGTGGTGTGCATGGCAGGGAGATGTTCTGAAAGGTGGCAACCGGCTGACAATGAGAGTGCCGTATGCTTCTGAAAATGGTAATGAGATTGCAGGTATCCTGCGAACTGAATATCAGGTTGCAGAATCTGCCAAAACGCTTGATCTTTCAGCCGGCTTTTTCACTGGCAACACCCATTACAGTTATGAGACTGTTAGCATAGATAATACAGAATGTTCGCTTACCCGACGTGTTCTTGAATCAGATAAACGTGAGCTGATTCCAAATAGCGACTGGACTTTTTCTGATTGTACTAAAACCAGGTTCCCGGGTGTGCCGAACCCGAAAAAAATATCACTCAGGGATGAATTTACGCCCGGCTTCATTTATGAACTTATTTATAAAGCCAAAAATCCCCTTGTGCTGGGTCTTGGATTTGCAGCTATAAGAGATGTTTGCTCTTTCCTCAGGTATGATCTTATTGATAAATCGGGATACCCAAATCCGCTTGCTGATAAGGGAATGGCAATAAATCCTGTAAAAGCTGCAATAATGCAGGGAGTATCTCAGTGCAGCAATTTTGCCAGAACCTTTTTGTTCCTCGGATTTAATCAGGATGAAAACGGACGGCAGGTTTTCGATGGCATAAATGCTCACATAGGAACACGCCGCATCTCCCTTAATGTACGCTTCGGAAGGCCTGGTGGAGGAGGATTGCAGCATGAAGATCACCTTTTCCCCGGTAATGATCCTCCGTTTACATGGAGCGCTGAGTACGATTCAATTTCAGGCATAAAGGGTGGAATTCTTCAAAGATGTTCTGAAACAAATACCTGCCCGAAAATAATTCAAACCCTTAGCTCCTCTGAATACTGGCAGCTCAGAGCCTCCCTTACTACTACAGATTCTTATGGCAAACGAGATCTCAAAATTCCTGATAATGTGAGGATATACCTGTTTTCAGGAACACAACATTCTCCCATGGATGCAGCTGACCAGATGAGTGGATTCCGTCAGAATTACAATTCATATTATCCTTATCACAGGGCGCTTATCATTGCTCTGGAGAAATGGATATTAGAAGGGAAACTGCCACCAGACAGCAGGTATCCTACTATTTCAGCAGGAACCCTGGTTATGCCTTCAAGGGAATCTGTTGGCTGGCCTGATATTCCCGGAATCCCATATAACGGAAAAGCAAATGAACTGCCTTTAATGGACTATGGTCCAAATTATGATTACAGAAATGTAACAGGAATCCTTACCATTGAACCTCCGGTGATAAAATCGAAACAGATTTACAGGACACTTGTCCCAAAGGTTGATGAGGATGGTAATGAAGTCGCCGGAATAAGAGGCATCAATATAAGAGTTCCGGTTGGGACATTCACAGGATGGTCATTGCGAAAGGAAGGATTCGGCCGGGGAGACCTTTCTGGACTTAACGGAATGTTTATTGCTTTTAAAAAGACCAGGACAGACCGCAAGGAAACAGGTGATTCAAGACGTTCATTGCAGGAGCGTTATGGATCACATGAGAAATATGTTTCGGCAGTCAGAAAAGCAGCTGAAGCACTTGTTGCAGAAGGTTTTTTACTTCCCAATGATGCCCGCCTGGAAATCGAGAAAGCCGAAAAGAGCAATATATTAAAGTAGAGACATTTAGGTTTTAATAGTGTTAAATTAAAATATCTGAAGAAATGAATAATAAATTCCCGAGACTTTTATGTCTTCTTACAGCATTCTCTGTAATGCCTTTTTTATTGTCGGGGCAGAATCAGCAACAGGCTCCTCAACAGGCCAATACCGTAAGAAGGTTGGAGCTACCCAAAAAGGGACCATGTCCACTTCCTATTCTGGCGGCTCTGCCTGCTTATGCCGATTCGGATTTTTATGCAAAAAAGGCTGTCCCTCACGGTAGAATTGAGAAGGTTAATTATAAAGCTCCTGATGGTAATGAAAAGAGGATGCATGTTTATCTTCCTCCTGACTATGATATTAACCCTGATACCCGTTATCCGGTCCTTTATCTTAACCATGGCGGAGGCGATGACGATTCAGGGTGGACCCTTGAGAATAAACGTCAGGGCGGATATGCTCATCTGATTCTTGATAATCTTATTGCATCAAGAAAAGCAAAACCCATGATCATCGTTATGCCTAATACAAGAGGTCTTGCAACCGCCAATCCACCGGTCCCCGGCACTGATGACGAATGCTCAAGGGAGTATATCAGAAGCATAATTCCTTACATTGATTCTCATTACCGGACAAAGGCCGGCAGGGAATTCAGAGCCCTGGCAGGACTTTCAATGGGTGGGTTTGTGGTACTTCATACCGGGCTTCCTCATCTTGATACCTTCAGCGAGCTTTATATTTATAGCTCCGGACATATATCCAAGGAAACGCAGGCTCAGTTTGAAGAGAATTTTAAATCTCTTTTAAGCGATCCCGGAACCAATAACCTGTTCCGTGTTCCCCTTTATATGGCTGCAGGAGAGACTAATATCGCACTGTATAACGGGATGAAGGATCTTTCACTTTTCAACCGTTATGGTCTCCGAAATTTCTGGGTGTTAAGTGATGGCGGACATGAATGGGCAAACTGGCGCAGATACCTTTATCAGACTGCCCAGATAATGTTCCCTGATTGTGAAATAAATAACAATAAATAATAGGTAAATCCTATTAAGGTATTCTAATATCAAATCAACGGTAATGAAAAAGATATTACTTCTTTTCACAGTCTTTGCTGCAGTAGCAATAAGTTCTCCCTCTCAGAACGTTGTTTCCTGGTTGAATGTCAGGGAGCTTTATCCCAGGACCTGGATCATAGATGACCATGGTTCAGATAATATGTACCTTATTGAAGGTGCCGACAGCGCCATGCTTATTGATACCGGACTTGGCACAGCCAACCTGAGATCAGTGGTTGAAAAGCTTACTTCCTTACCTCTCATAGTTGTTATCACGCATGGTCATCCCGATCATGCCGGGGCAAATTATCAGTTTGAAAAGGTGTATATCCATCCTGACGATTCTGCTGCCGCAAGGCAGTTCAACAGGCCTGAGATGCGTGAAGCATCTGCAAAGAACATGATCAGAGGGGAGGGGCCTTCCGAAAGTGAGCTATATAAAGGAAAACCTCAAAATACTGTGATGATTCCTGTAAGAGAAGGTCATGTGTTCGATCTCGGCAACCGGAAGATCAGGGTTATTGAAGCACCTGGTCATACACCCGGGGAAATATGTCTTCTTGATACAGACAATAAATTTCTTTTCACCGGGGATAACAATAATGTTCTGGTATGGCTTTTCCTGCAGAATTGCAAGCCATTGCACGAATACCTTGCCACTCTCGAAAGGCTGGCTGCCATGTCGCCCGAGTTCACAACAATACTCCCGGGCCATGGAAATCCGCTTCCCGCTGATTTCATAAAAGATCAGATTGCATGCGTTAAAGGGATACTGAACAACACACTCGAGCGCAAACCATATGAATCATTTGCCGGCAAAGCAATGATTTCCACATGGGGCAGAGCTAGTGTGACATTCAATCCGGAAAATCTTTAGAGGAAGAGATTACCAGATAAAGTAAAGAAAGGAGTTTCCTGTCCCGTTGGTAAGGTTTGTCTCAACTGATGATTCTGTTTCAACTTTAAAAATATCCCATTTCTGGTCCTTCTTGCAGCCAAATAGTATTTCCATGCTGCCGGGAAGCCATTGCGGATAATCAAAAGTGTCAAGCGATCCGGTAAAAAGCAGTTTTTTGTTCCTGCCATCCGGGTCCATAATGTATATTGCCAGCGGACTGGGATGATACCAGTAGATGTAAATCAGTTTTCTGCCATCAGGCGACCATTGTGGCCATGATTCATCAACATCGGAGGTTTCAGTCAGCCTCGTCTGACCGGTGCCGTCAGAATTCATTACATAAATTTCATAATTGCCGTCCCTGTTGCTTGAAAAAGCTATTTTGCTTCCATCAGGTGACCACCCTGGATTGTAATCATTTGCAGTATTATTGGTTAACCTGACCTGGTTTGTTCCATCACTGTTCATGGTAAATATTTCCATACTGGAACCCATTTTCCTTTCAAACGCAATTTTCCGGCCATCAGGCGACCAGTGTGGGTTGAAGTCCACTTCAGCGTAGTTCGACAGATTCCTGATGCCTGTTCCGTCACTGTTTATTACGTATATCTGGTAATGATTATCCCTGTTACTAATGAACATTATTCTGTTTCCATCGGGCGACCACTGCGGAAGCCAATCGAGTGCGGCATTATCAGTCAATCTGACCTGATCGCTGCCATCAGCATTCATTATATATAGTTCCCTGTTTCCATCCCTGGCAGATTCAAATACTATCTTTTTTCTGTCCGGAGACCATTGGGGATTAAAATCGTTTGAGTTATTGCTTGTAAGTCGGGTCACATTACTGCCCTCTGTGTCCATCCTGTATATTTCACCGTTACCGTCCCTGTCACTCCAGAACAGAATAAGGTCATCAGTTGACACAGGAGGTTCTTCATCTTTTGTGCAACCATGCATTGCAAAAGACATTAAGAAGATAAAACCAATAATGAGTCTTTTCATAACAAGATTATTTTATCTGCCATAGTTTGACACATTTATTATCATCGCGGCATTGCGTGTTTTCTCCGAGCCGGTTTTGAGGATCGAGCTCCACCTCTACCCTGTAAGCGCCAATTTTAAAGTTATTAATGTCAAATTTTCTTGGTTCAGGAAGTTTATACCATTCATGACCATAGATCCCGCTGAACCCCCATTCTTCCTGACGCACTACAACCCCTTCAGGTTCCTTGATAATTCTGACAAGTACATTCTCGATAGTTACAGGGCTGTTAACACCTTTGTTCCTCATCAAGACATTAAACTCCAGCCACGCGTTACTATCAGAATATACAACGTAGTAGTCCTGGTCACTTTTTATATAGGCGTCAACAATCCTGCACTCCATGTCAACAGGCTGTGTGAACACATTTATGCTTCCTGAATTTCCTGACTGTCTGCCGCTGATTGTCTTTACTCTTACATAGTATGCCCAGGGATTTGTAAGCCAGTTGTATGGCACTTTGAATGCGTAAGATCCTGTATTAGGAGCTTTACCAACAATGTTATAAGGTTTTAGATCACCCTGGGAAACAAGTTCGATAATTACATCTTCTGTTGTGCCGCCCCATCTGATTACATAATCTTTCCCGGCTTCCCATACTTCATTGTTCGCTGGCGAGGTAACCTCTATAGGCACCGCGCCCGGCAGGCTCTTTGAAGAAGGTTGGGAAGTTAAAGTATTTGCCTTCAGTGATGTGCTTTTTATGTTCCTGAGTTCAGTATCAGAAACCTTAACAGGACTGATCTTCTGTCTGACGGTATTAATCTGATTGACATTTGAGATCTGCTGGGCTGAACAAATAATCATTCCCTGCAGTAACAGAGCAATGACAAATAATGTCATTTTTGTATTATTTATCCTGTAAAATGAATGTGTGTTCATGCAATTAAACCTTTAAATGATTTAAAGTTTTACAAATTCAACCCTTCTGTTGTTGGCCTTTCCTTCAGGAGTTGAGTTATCACTGAGAGGTTTGCTTTCGCCCCAGCCTTTTGAAGTGAGCCGGCTCTTGTCAATCCCCAGTTGCAAAAGTGCATTGAGAACTGTTTCGGCACGCTGTTCTGATAGTTTCTGATTGAAAGAATCATCTCCGTCGCTGTCGGTGTGCCCCTCGATGCTGAATCTCAATTCAAGGTGTTCAGTCATCAGCTGGAAAATTGTATTTATCACACCCATCGACTCAGGCCGTAGGGTAGCCTTGTTCACATCAAATCTTATCCCGTTGCTGATTATTTTCCCATCCTGCAGCAACCTGTCATAAAGCTTTACTCCACCCTCCGCAATCCTTATGTTCTTGATGAAGCGGTTAATACCCTTTGTGCCTGCAGAATTAAAGTAGGGTACACCAATAGTCACACCTGTAGGGTTGCAACCGAGATTAGGGATATTAACAAGACGGACGTCATCGAGATAGATCTTAAGGGCACGCAAATTAAATGACAGAGCTATGTGCCGCCAATAACTTTTGTCAAGATTATCATCATACTTTTCTCCCGGATAAGTTGATCCGCCTACACCTTTATAATAAACTGAATTTGAGGAGATTGTAATCAGGTTGCAGGAAGCCGGTTGGTTCTTCTCGTCAAAGAGCTTGATGTTATAATAACAATACTCCTTTGCTTCAAACCATGCATCGAATTCGAGAGTAAAAACATCAGGCAGATAATCATCTTTGGGATTTTTAAGGTAAGGAACAATCAGTGCATTCTCTGACCTGAAATAAATGACTTTCTGGTTATCAAACACGGCATTTTCGATTCCGCCGCCACGGACAAGGTCCCAACGGGCAGGAAATTCGCCGTTTTCTTCATTTTCATGATTGTCTTCGAAAAAGACCTTGTCTCCGGGAACAAAATCATATTTTGCCCATATTAATGAAGGCTTTTCCTGTTCGGGGATCTGGGCTGCAGCTGCCTGATTTCCAGATTCATTATTAACTTTACTGTCAGCATTTTCCCCCGATTTCTGATCTTTATTGCTGTTACTGTCAGCTGTCTGATTTTTGTCTTTTTTCCTGAATATGGAAGCAATGCCTTCTTCAGCTTTATCGAAAGCTTTATCAACAGCCTCATCAGTTTTGTGGTTGGCCCTGCGGTCGGCTTCTCTGGCCACCTTACCCTTCAGGTCAACCTTTATCTGCGCATTAATGGAAATAAATGGCGCAAAAAGAAGCATAAGAAGCAATACCTTTTTCATAGCCATAAATATTTGATTTTATAACCATATAAAGTTATAAATCAGCAAGATAGAAATCAAAAAAATGTGACAAACCGCACTAAGGAGTGATGAAATGCATTAATGGAGTGACAACAGGAAATAATAAGTTGCTTCTCCTGGCTTCTGGTGCATGGATGTACAGGCAGGAGGAAGATAAAACACTTATGTCAGGAAGACTAAAGCGAACCAGGTTCCTCTGGCACTGCCTGGAAAGCAGTCATTGGTAAACTACTGCTTTTTTCCTGCTTGTAACCAAAGGGTCCGATTTCGGTATAAAAACCAGATGTTTCTTCATAGGTCCATTCACCCTCATCGTATTTGAAATAGGCCCCTGCCTCGAATCCTGCAATAAACCCCACGCTCACATCCATTCCAACCTGAAACCCAAAGCCGGTAGTTGGATTCCATGTCGCTCCCAGAGTTATTCCGAGGTCAACATTGAATTCCCATTCCCCCGATTCAGGATCGTATTCGATACTTATTATCCACAGGTCAATGCTATAGACTTCGTTAGTTGACACTTCAGGAGTATTTTCTGACCCTGTGAAGCATTTTGCTTCATCCTTGCAATATCCTTTTATTGTCAGGCATGCAGCCGGTATATATAACGACAGTTGGTAGAAATGACCGGGAGTTATTGTAGTTACTTCAGGGTCGGGAAGATTAAAATATGGCCATGCCGGAGCAGTAAGATGCCCATTGCCTAATTTCATTGGCTTCAAATAGCACTGTTCCATTGCATTTTTAAGAGCTTCCCTGTATGCACCTGATTTTGCCTCTGCAAGTGTTTTTGCCGGTATCACATCCTCCATTCCTTCCCATTTCTCAAGTTCAGTTTTATATTCATTTTCAGCTTCTTTCAAGGCACAGCTCATAAAAAATGAACTGTAACCCAGTATTTCGGCGCCCATTCTTCTGTTGAGTGCGGCTCTTTCATTACTGGCAGCAGTTTTGGCCTCTATGTAAAGCTCACGTGATTTATCATGTACTACAGGCAACCCTTCGGTAAATTTCGCCCAGTCCCTGCAGACATCCTTCCATTCAGGCATGTAAGGTTTTATCACCTCTTCAATTTTTTTAGCCACATCATTTGAGTATGATCTGGCCATTTCTTCAATCTGCTTCTCGTATTTTTGCTCAATAGTTTCTGCGATAGTCATTGACTGGTCACAGCATGACTGTTGATCCCAGGGAACAGGCAACTGATCTTCTGTCCAGCCAGCCTTTTTCCCCTCGTTTATTTGCTGGTTTACAGCGTCCCTTATCTCTTCTGTTGTAATAGGTTTTTTTCCCGGAGGTAAATCAGCAGGTCTTGTAAGATATGAGAACAGGAATTTTTTGTTATCGCCCGGATTAAGTTCAGATGCTTTTCTGAATTCTTCCCATGCTTCTCTGTTTTTCCCAAGCCGGAGGAGTATTACACCAAGATTGAAATGGTACTGACCGGTATTGGGAGAGAATAGCACAGCTTCCTCATAATATTTTCGTGCCTCCTCATTTTGACCGTGCCGGGCAAATATCCAGCCTGTTGTCGTGGCAGTTGAAGCTGACCGTGGGAATATTTTTCTGGCATAGGACAACAGCAGAAGAGCCTCGTTATATCTGCCTTCCATAGCAAGGCAGAATGCCAGGTTGCCTGAAGGCAGTGAAGACTGGTCTTTTATCTGGTGAGCCTTTCCGAAACCCCACTTTGCGGCATCCAGATTTCTTTTGGCCAGAGAGGTAATGCCGACAAGCTGATAAACATACGCTTTCTCATCAGAAGACAGGGCTTTGTCGCTGGTTAGGGATTTGAAAACCTGTGCCTCGAAACCGGCAGGCAGACTGGCTGCAGATTTTGATACAATACCATCAACAAGAGCTGATATCGTATTTATGTCAGGTGCTGCAGGAAAATTTATACGGCCTGCAGGACTGAAGTCCTCATCATCCACAACACCATTGCAGCTTCTGTCGAGAACCGACAGTTTCACATAGAGATACAGGACATCGTTAAAATCTTTCTTTCCATCCCTGTTGATGTCTTTATCAAATCCCTGCCACATATTTTGCCTCAGTGCGTCAATATCTGACCTGTCGAACCTGCCATCCCTGTTGATATCATACAGCTTCCAATCATCAGCGGCGGCTGAAATCAGATTTGCTGACAGGTAAAACGAGACCAGCAGAAACAATAAGAAACGTGCATAATTTCTCATATATCAGATTTTAATATTTCAATCTTTTAATATTTCTGATCAATTAAAATACCTGATATTTAGTTAATTAAAGCTAACGATCCCAATGTTTAAAAAGACTTAACTTAAGTTAAAGGTAGAAATCTATGTTCTGTTATTCAATATTTTGTGATAAACAGCGGTCCGGAGTGATGAAAAGCAGTCATATCGTGATTACTGATAGCATTACTTTCAAAAAGATTATCAGAAATCAATATGTAGAGTCTCTTTAATTTTTTCAACGAACAGCCGTCCGACAGGAATCTCGCTATTTCCGACGATCATATGGCTGTATTCAATGGCTTCAATGTGATTTATATTGACAATGTAAGATTTATGGATCTGAAGAAAGACCGTTGGTGGAAGTTTATTAAGAAAATCTTTAAGTGTTGATCTGATCAGATGTTTTTTCCCGCCGTTGCAGTATAACTCGAGGTAGTTGCCATCTGATTTGATCCACAGCAGGTCATTGAACTTTATCTTTATCAGAAGGTAATCTTTCTTTATGAAAATGCAGTCATTCAACACTTCGCTTTGTGACTCACGCAAGGCATCGTCTGTTTGTCCGTTTGTCCTGCTTTTCCTGAATATTGCCACTTCGATTGCTGCAAAGAGATCCTTATCAGTGAAAGGTTTGACAAGGTAACCGTCAGGCATCACTGTTTTTGCTCTTTCAATTGTGACTTTGTCAGCGTAAGATGTCAGGAATATAAAAGGAATCTTATACTGATCCTTAATTATGCGTGCGAGATCAATTCCATCCCTTTCACCTTTAAGCATGATATCGAGCATTACGAGATCGGGCTTTTCGGATTTCAGCAGATCTTCTGCCTCATCTGCCGCTACTGCCATCCCGGTAACAGTATATCCAAGACTGACAAGTTTTGTACGGATGTCTTCAGCAATTATTAATTCATCCTCAACTATAAGGATCCGTATTTCACCAGATGCTTCCACTTTAAGCAGTTATTATCTATGTATATTCTGAAATCAAAATACAAAATTACTGCCACAATAATAACTGCAATACCTAAAAAGTTATTGTGATTTCAGTCCCGACACTGTTGGAAATTGATATACTTCCTCTTAATTGTCTGACAAGAAGAGACACAAGTTTGAGTCCCAGAGTTTCAGACCTGCATGTCTTGAAATGATCAGGAATTCCAACCCCATTGTCCTGAATCTTGAAAAGATACCTGTTTTTGCTGTTTCTCCGGAATGATATGTTAATTTCTCCCTTATCCTTTCCCTTGAAAGCATATTTGTAGGCATTTACGATCAGCTCATTAGCTATCAATCCCAAAGGTATTGCTGTGTCAATATCTATACGGGTCTGGTCGCAATCGATACTACAGGATATATTTGAATAAGGATTGATAAAAACCGCAGAAACAGAATCAGTCAGCCTCTGAAGATACTGTCCGAAATCGATTTCTGAGAGTTTTTCCTGTTGGTAGAGCATCTGATGAATAAGCGCTATTGATTTTACCCTTTCCTGGCTTTCCCTGAAAGCTTCTTTAATATTGCTGTCGTCAATATTATATGACTGCAGGCTTAGCAGGCTCGAGATTGTCTGGAGATTGTTTTTCACTCTGTGGTGAATCTCTTTCAGAAGTATCTCTTTTTCTGAGTTTGCTTTTTTCTTTAGTTTATAGTTGTGCCAGAGTAATATTGTAATGGCCGTTACAAGAATCAGAGTGGCGCTGAGTGAGTAGCCAAGTATTTTCTGGCTTTTCAGCCTGGCCTCCTGTATCCTTTGCTGCATTCTGAGAGAACTGATTTCACTGTTCTTTTTCTCAGTTTCATACTTAAGCTGAAGTTCATTCAGGTTTTTGTTTTTCTCAGATGATACGATTGAATCGTTCAGCGACTTATATGTTTTAAAAAATTTAACAGCGTTTCTATAGTCTCCCATACTTTCGTATGTTTCAGCAAGTTGTTTGTTCAGGAGCATGCTTTCGTAAAACAGTTCAAGTGAATCGGAAAGTGAGACTGCGTCGTTCAGGAGTGATAATGCCTGGTTATATTTTCCTTTTTGTTTGTTAAGAATTCCCAGGTCGTATAAAATATTGATTCTTTCGCGTATATTTTTTGAAGCGATTGATTTATTGAGGCTTTCATAGAGCAGTAAACCGGCGCTGTCGGTTTTTCCCTGGTCCAGAAGAACCTCCCCCAGGAAACGCAACGAAGACATCTCCCCGCTTCTGTCGTTCAGTTCCCTGGCCAGTTTAAGGGAGTTGCGGAAATAATATTCAGCTGAGTCCTGCATTTTTAACCGGCGGAATGCCCTGCCCATGAACCGGTGAGCTATTGACTGGCCCCAGTAGTCACCTGTCTGGCTTAATCCTTTATTGGCTTTTCGGAGATATTCGACGGCTTTTTCATTGTCCTGCATCTCAAAACAGACAGATCCCATGTAATTGTATGCATATGGCAACCGCGACAGATAGTTCATTTGCTCAAAAATCTCTATTGAATTGAGGATTTTTGAAGCAGCCATCTCATAATATCCCATATCCTGATATACTATTCCGGCCAGAAGATTCAGCATGCCCTTCATAAACGGGATATTGGCTGAATCACTTTTTTGAAGCGCTTCATTGTAGTATCTAAGGGCTTTTTCAGGATTGTTCCTGAGCCAGTTTATCCTTCCGATATTTGTCAGGGATGAGATCTGGATACGGATCAGGTTTTCCGTGGTGGATTTCTGAAGGTTATTCTCAAACTGTTTAAGAGCATTGTCATAGTTACCCTGAAGGTAAGCAAGGTTTGCCCTGGCATTTCCGACATTCAGCAGTCCTTCGGAATTATTCGCCCTTTGAAAAATCGTTTCGGCCCTGTCAAGCATTTTAAGGCATGTATCATATTGTCCTATTGACATATAATTGGAAGCAATATGAAAGCATGCCCAGGCTTCTCCCGTGGAATTTTTTTCCTTCCTTGCAGTTTCAAGTGCTTCGGAAGCTGTCTGAAGTGCTTTTGAAGGTGAGACATACTGATATTCAGCGGCCAATTCAATGAGGATATCTGTTTTGTTCCTTGACTTTCTGAGAAGGTTATTCAGGCTGTCGGTAATGAAGTTTTCCTGGGAGAATAGATTTCCCGGGCACAGCGATACAATAATGAAAAACAATACAGGAAGACTGAGAAAGTTCTTTTTGTAATATGTCAGAATAAAATTCACCGCTATAGCTCAAGTTTCATTGTAGTCTAAGGCTTATCTCAAAATTAATATGAAATCGGGTATTAATAAAAAATATTGCATGGAGGGAAGAATCCTTTTTGAAATCGTCAGCTATACTTTGACAGGGTATTATTATTCAGGTAAAATAATTATTTTTGTCAGCGGAAACAGAAGCCGGTTATCCGAAAGCCAGTTCAGGATATACCGGGTGCAGGACGTTGGCCGGGGCGGGATTAGTTAGTCGCGGACACTCGGGATTCAGGGTTCCGGTAAATCAGAAGGTAAGCGTGCCACGTTCGGGGTCCCGATGGCTCGGGACAGGCTCCGTTGGTTAGCGCGCCACGTTCGGGATCCCGATGGCTCGGGACAGGCTCAGATGTCGGAAGTTCTTTAAAATAAAAAAATATACCACTTTCTCATTCACTTCGCAGAAGCTACGGTTAATGAAGAAAGCTATGGTGATCATTTCGGGGTGTAGTCCCGATGGCTCGGGACAGGCTCCGTTGGTTAGCGCGCCACGTTCGGGACGTGGAGGTCGGAAGTTCGAGTCTTCTCACCCCGACTATAAAAGATTCATTTACAGTTAGTTATAAGGTTTTATGAACTGGATATGAACCGGGAAAATGAGAAAAAATCAAAAGAGTATAATTTAATTTTCT